>Ga0209536_100001677_pt1 | contig 36328 bp, 35 predicted proteins | sample DeeMarSeWOR28_12_FD_187461 | JGI IMG/M metagenome (GOLD analysis project Ga0209536, IMG submission 187461) | Marine sediment microbial communities from White Oak River estuary, North Carolina - WOR-2-8_12 (SPAdes) (version 2) | ecosystem: Environmental > Aquatic > Marine > Intertidal zone >...
TCGGGATCAATGGCGGCGACGTAGCCGGGATCAACGGTGGCGACGTCTTCGGGATCAACGGTGGTGATGTAGCCGGGATCAACGGCGGCGATGTAGCCGGGATCAACGGTGGCGACGTCTTCGGGATCAATGGCGGCGACGTAGCCGGGATCAACGGTGGCGATGTGCTCGGGATCAACGGCGGCGACGTCTTCGGGATCAACGGTGGTGACGTCTTCGGGATCAACGGTGGCGATGTAGCCGGGATCAACGGTGGTGACGTACTCGTTTTGGCCGGCCCAGTCGACTCAATCGACCCGATTAACGGTGTGTTCACTGCAGTAGGTCAGACCGTCATGGCATCTCAGGGCATGCTTTCGAGCATGAGTGTCGGTGACTTCGTCTCGGTGAACGGTTCGGTCGTATCGTCTGGTTGGCTTTATGCCGATTCGGTCTCACTTTCCAGTGACATGTATGTACCTGGCGCCACGGAAGTATTCGTAACGGGTATTCCGTCGAACATCGATCCGGTACTTGGCCAGGCGCAACTTGGTGAACTTACGATTGACTACACAGCAGCCATGAGCGGCGGTGCTATTCCGTCTGGGCTTTCGCTCAGCTTCAGCGGAATTCAGCCCGTGAGCCGAGGCTTGCTGGTATCGGACGCTGTTAGCGCCGTACAGTAGCCAGTCCCAATAAGGAGGCACTCCGGCAGCGCTCGTCGGAGAACAACTATAAAAAGAACTGTCTCTGGGAGTATCAGGTAGAAGGCCACTACGGTGGCCTTTTTCTTTGGGCAAAAAAAAGTCGGCGTCCCTGCCGACTTAGTTCTCGTATCAACCTAGAAGGAGATGCGAGGGTTGGAGGAGCCACCCCCGAGCGATTAGGGATGACTCGCGAGCAATGTTAGGTAGCTTCTCGCCACCATGATGTGATCGCTCTCACAGAACGGAAGCCGAAAATGAAAAAGGGCGCCCGAAGGCGCCCCTTATGACAAATAGCCGAAAATTAAGTTAACTGCTTGCCACTTTAATTTTTATCACGCAGTGCCTGCATGTAGTCCTGGAACTTCTCCTGCTCCACACGCTGCTTGATGGCGTCCCGGACGCTTTCCAGAGTTGGCGGCTCGTTTTCGCGTGATTCCTCTCTGAGAATTACATGCCATCCGAATTGTGTCTGTACAGGGGCGGGCGAATATGCGCCATCGTCGAGTGCAACGACAGCATCGGCGAAAGGCTTCACCATCTGATCCGGTGCAAACCATCCGAGGTCGCCGCCGTTGGGACCCGATGGACCAGTGGAGTGTTCCTTTGCCAGCGCCTGGAAGTCTGCGCCTTCCCCGAGCTGAGTAATCAGGTCCTGCGCTTCTGACTGCGTCTCAACCAGGATGTGTCTCGCCTTGTATTGCGTGTCCGAGGACTGCTCGAGCTGTGCCTCGTATTCGGCAAGAATTTCAGCGTCGGTTGCCGGATTCGACTCCACGTAATCACGGGCAACAGCCTGCGCGATCGTGCCGCGATACTGAAGTTCGAGTTGGGCCTTTAACTGTGGGTCCTCCGAAAACTCCTTGGCTTTCGGCTGGGTCGTCAGGAGATAGATATCGGTCAACTCCCGCTCGACTGTCTCGCGCTCATCGGCAGTAGCCTCTGCGGCAGGTTTCTGAAATCTGCCTTCGAGGTATGCGTCGAACACCGTGCTGTCGATGTCGACACCATTGACGGTCGCCACCGTTTCGGCGGCCGCGGTCGAAAATCCGCTCGCTGCAAGTGATGCGACAGCGACAAGTGTTCCAAACCGGCTGGAACGTGATTTGAATATCATGATGAGTCCTTTAATTACTTTGAATTGCCAGGTTGGCCCCGGTTCTGTCCGGAATGTCCGTGCCGGGAGGCAAAAAAACGCCTTACCTGGAGCCGCGGCAGGCAACATCATAGACTATCTGAAGCAAAGTGTGGTCGAAATTATCGCTCGCCTGGCGAAAACGCGTTGATTTTCAAGGCATGGATGTCGGTCTGCATGAGCGACTCCAGCGCTGCGTAGACGAGGCGGTGGCGCTCGATACGGGGCTTGCCTTCGAAGGCGTCGGCAACGATCGTGACCTCGAAATGCCCCATTCCATCTTCGGCGCCCGCGTGCCCGGCGTGCAGGTGACTCTGGTCCTTCACCTGGAGATGCGCCGGGGAAAAGCTGGCCTCGAGTCGCTCCCGAATCAATGCAACGCGCTCTGCAGTCATGGCAACACCAGTTTGAATGGCTTGACCTTGACCTCGCGGTAAACGCCCGCAAAAACGTACGGATCCTGGTCTGCCCACTGTCTCGCCTCATCGAGGGACGGAAATTCGGCAACGATCAGGCTACCGCTAAACCCGGCTTCTCCCGGCGTTTCCGCGTCGATCGCCGGATGGGGTCCTGCGAGCAGCAGCCTGCCTTCGGCGGTCAGCGCCTGCAAGCGCTCCAGGTGAGCATCGCGTGCGCTGGCGCGCAGTGGCAGGCTGTTCTCGTTGTCATCGCTGATAATTGCGTACCACATCATTCGGTGTCCCCGGAATCCGCGGTAGCTTCATCGCCACCGAGTTTGGCGACCAGCCAAAGTCCCTGCGCAAGCATGAAGATAAATGTGAGGGCGAGCAGGCCGAACACTTTGAAATTTACCCAGAACTGCTCGCTGAAATTATAGGCGACGTAGATATTGGCAATCCCCATCGCTGCAAAGAACACCACCCAGACGAGGTTCAGTCTGCGCCAGTCATCGGCCGCAATCTTTTCAGTGGGCAGTTCGCCCCCCAGTTCCAGGAAGCGACGCACGAGTGGTTTCTCGCCGATCCAGAGGCTGAGCAGGAACGCGATCGAGACGGCCCAGTAGAACGCCGTCGGCTTCCAGTAAATGAAATCGGCATTGCGAAAATACAGTGCAGCGCTACCGAATACGAGCAGGAAGATGGTCGACCACATGTACATCTTGTCGACCTTCTTCGCGCGTACGTACTTGATGACAAACCCGATCGGCATGGCGACCATCAGGGTGCCGATCGCAAAATAGATGCCCTTGTAGAGGTAGGCACCAAGGAACAGGATCAGTGGCAGAAATTCGAACAGTACTTGCATCGGCAGGGCCGTCGCGTGGCGGAAATTGCGCGCATGATAACGTGATCTTGATGCTGTGGGCCATGCCTGTAAGGGTATCCCCGGGCCGCGGACTTCCCTAGAATCCGCGCGTGGCCAAGATAATCGAAGTTCATCCGGATAACCCGCAGCCGCGGCGTGTCGCCGAAATCGTCGAGACGATTCGGGATGGCGGTCTGATTGCGTATCCGACAGACTCGAGTTACGCATTCGGTTGCCATATCGGCGACAAGCGGGCCATGGACCGTATCCGACGCATACGCCGCACCGACAAGCACCATAATTTCACGCTGGTCTGCAGCGACCTGTCGGAAATCAGCACCTATGCCCGGGTGGATAATTGGGCCTATCGTATGGTGAAGGCAATGACGCCGGGCCCGTATACGTTCATTCTGCCGGCGACCCGGGAAGTGCCTAAGCGGCTGCAGCACCCCAAGCGACGTACGATCGGCCTCCGGGTTCCGGACCATACACTCGTCCGCGCGGTCCTCGAGGCGCTCGGGGAGCCCATCATGAGTTCGACGCTGCTGCTGCCGGGCGACGACCTGCCGCTCACTGACCCGCACGACATCGAGGCGCGGATCGGGCACGAAGTGGACCTCATCATCGACGCCGGACCTACCGGCATCGAGCCGACGAGCGTGATCGATCTCTCCCAGGACAAGGTCGAGGTCCTCCGGGTCGGCCGCGGGGACGTCAGTGCCTTGCTGTAAGCCCGATGAAGCGCTATTTACGCTAGAATGAACCGATATCGTTCTGGACAGCCCATGAAACCTGATCTCAAGGTCCTGAAGCGGGAAGACGCCCCGAAACCGCCGCAGGATGAAAAACAAAGCCCTGCGCAGAGTGAGATGCCGTTCGCCGTCGTCGATGGCGAGCCGGTTACGACGCTGCCGCAGGATCTGTACATCCCGCCGTACGCATTACAGGTGTTCCTGGAGGCTTTCGAGGGACCTCTCGACCTGTTGCTCTACCTTATTCGACGCCAGAATATCGATATCCTCGATATCCCGATTGCCGAAATCACGAAGCAGTACGTCCAGTACATCGAGCTGATGAAAGAGATGCAGCTCGAACTCGCCGGCGAGTATCTGGTGATGGCGGCGATGCTTGCTGAGATCAAGTCCCGCATGTTGTTGCCGCGCCCGCAGACCGAGGAGGAGGAGGAAGAGGATCCTCGCGCCGAGCTCGTGCGCCGGCTGCAGGAGTACGAACGCTTCAAGAAAGCGGCGCAGGACATCGAGGAGCTGCCGCGCCTGGAACGGGACGTCTATATCGCCCAGGCCGAAGCGCCCGAGCGCAAGGTCGTGGAAAAGTTGCCGGACGTCACGCTGAAGGAATTGCTGCTGGCATTCCATGACGTGCTGAAGCGCGCGGAGATGTTCTCCAATCTGCACGTCACGCGTGAACCGTTATCGGTTCGGCAGCGCATGTCCGAGGTCCTCACGCGAGTCAAGACGGGATCGTTCACGGGCTTTGCCGACTTGTTCGACCCCGAGGAGGGGCGCCTGGGTGTCGCGGTCACCTTTCTCGCCTTGCTGGAACTGCTACGCGAATCGCTTATCGAAGTCGTGCAGGCCGACGAGTTTGCGCCACTGCACGTGCGGGCGGCCTCGAGCGTCCGCCTGGTAACCGAAGACGATGACGCGGCCTCGGCCGCGGATTCTCCGTAACCCTGATACGCTAAGAACAATGGACCAGACAGAAATCAAATATTTTATCGAGGCGGCGCTGCTGGCGGCGGGCCGCCCGCTCAGCGTGGATCAGTTGCAGAACCTGTTCGACGGGCGTTCGGCGCCGTCCAAAGCGGATATTCGTGCTGCGATCGCGGTGCTCGCGGAGGAGTACGAGCATCGTGGCGTTGCGATCGCCGAAGTCGCATCCGGTTTTCGTATCCAGGTTACCGCGAGCATGGCGGAGCGGCTTCAGAAGTTGTGGGAAGAGCGTCCGCCGCGATACTCGCGTGCGTTGTTCGAGACACTGGCACTTGTTGCGTACCGCCAGCCAATTACGCGCGGTGAGATCGAGGAAGTGCGCGGCGTGTCCGTCAGCTCGAACATCGTGCGCACGCTGCTCGAGCGGGACTGGGTGCGCGTCGTGGGCCACCGCGATGTTCCCGGGCGCCCGGAGATGTTCGGCACGACCCGTAACTTCCTCGACTATTTCGGGCTCAAGAAGCTCGACGATCTGCCGCCGCTCGCGGATCTGTCCGACTGGGAGAGTCTGCGTGTGCAGCTCAACCTGCCTGAGGTCGAGGAAGATATGAGTGCGGCAGCCGAAGAGACCGCCGATGTGCCGGTATTGTATCCGGAGATCGGTCTGGATGATTCGCAGCCGGAGATCGGCCAGGACGATGCGCAGCCGGAGATCGACCAGGACGATGCGCAGCCGAAGCATGAAATGCCTGACGATGAAGAGCAACTCGTCGTGTCGGAATGGCCCGACCCCAACAAGCCGACCGCAATTGCGTCGTTGGAAACCCATGAAGCCGACGACGACAAGGATGCATCCGCCAACGGCTGAGGAATAGCGCGTTGCCGGAACGTGTGCAAAAAGTGCTTGCCGGGGCCGGACACGGCTCGAGGCGTAAGGTCGAACAGTGGATTCGTGAGGGCCGGTTGGCGATCGATGGTCGGACGGCGCAACTGGGGGACACGGTAGCCGGTGACGAACGGATCACCCTCGATGGGCGCCAGCTGGCTGTGCAGGCGGTTCCGCCGTCGCATCGTTACATCGTGTACAACAAGCCGGAGGGCGAAATCGTCGCCCGTTCGGATCCGGAAGGTCGCCGTACTGTGTTCGAAACGTTGCCGAAACTCAAAGGGGCGCGTTGGGTGGCGGTCGGCCGCCTGGATATAGCAACGACGGGGCTGCTTATTCTTACGACCGATGGCGAGCTCGCCAATGCGCTGATGCATCCGTCGTCCGAGCTGATGCGCCGCTACGCCGTTCGGATCCACGGTGATCCTACTGGTGAAGACCTCGCGGCGCTGAAAAAGGGTGTGGAACTCGAAGACGGCCTGGCGCGCTTCGACAGCATCGAGGCCACGGGCGGCGACGGCACCAACAAGTGGTTCAAGGTCGGCCTCCGGGAGGGCCGCTACCGGGAAGTCCGGCGATTATGGGAAGCGCGGGGTTACGAAGTCAGCCGGCTCATTCGTATCGGCTACGGTCCCCTGGACCTGCCGCGAAAACTGCGGCGGGGCAAGTACGAGGCGCTGACGCCGGCGCAGGTGCGGTTGTTGTACGTTTCCGCCGGGCTCAAACCCCCGATGCAGGCACGGCGACAACAGCGACGAACTAAGAATCGTAAAAACAGATAGTTAAGAGAAGTTTTTAAAGTTTTTTATATTATTGTGCGTCGAGGCTCTTGCCGGTTACGCCTTTGCTGTCCGGCCCCAGCAGATACATGTACGTGGGGAGTATCTCCGCCGCGGTTTTCAATGCGTCCCGGTCCTCGGCCGGGTAGGCTGCGCGGCGCATTTCGGTGCGCACGGGCCCCGGGTTGATGCAGTTCACGCGAATCGAGCCGTGTTCCTGTTCGCTGGCCAGCACCTGCGACAGGCCCTCGGTGGCGAATTTCGACACCGCGTAGGCGCCCCAGAACGGCTTGCCGACCCGGCCGACGCCGCTGCTCGTGAAGATGACCGATGCGTCCTCCGATTGATGCAGTAACGGCAGGCATACCTGCGTGATTGCGAAGGCTGCAGTGACGTTGATGTGCATGACCTGCTGCCACAATGCCGCGTCGTACTGCTCGATCGAGTAGCGCTCGCCGAGTATACCGGCATTGTTGACCAGGCCGTCGAGACGGCCGAATTCAGCAGCCAGGCTGTCGGCAAGCGAAGTGTAGGCGGCGCTGTCCGCAACCGCGAGATCCATGACGGCAATCGACGGCCGCGGTGCGCCCGGCAGGGCCTCGATTTCGTCATACACGTTCTCGAGTTTGGTCACGTTGCGGCCGTGCAGGATGACCTGGGCGCCGTGTGCGGCCGCATGCACGGCGAGGGCGCGCCCGATCCCATCGCTCGCGCCAGTGATGAGGATAATCCGTCCTTCGAGAAGGTTGCCGCGGTAGCTGTAGTTCTGGTGATCCATCATTGCAATGTCTTGTCGGGTGAATCGGGGTCGTCTTCGGGAACGGGGTCGTCGTCGCTCTCGATCATGGTCCGCGGTACCGGATCCAGCGTGTCCAGCTTCTCGATCGTCTTTTTCCCGTGTACGCCGAGTTCAACGAACTTGCGAGCGCCCGGCAGCACGCTGCGTTCCAGCGAGCCAACGGCCTTGTTGTAGTTTTCGACACTGCTCGCAAGCTGCCGGCCGACACGGTTCATGTGGGTGACAAAGGTGCTGAGACGGCCGTACAGGTCCTCCGCCAGGGCGCGAATCTCCTTCGCGTTCTCTGCCAGCGAGAGCTGCCGCCAGCCATAGGCAACGGCCTTCAGCAGTGCGACGAAACTCGTGGGCGTCGCGAGGATGATTTGTTGCGACAGGGCGTATTCGATCAGGTCCGGTTCTTCGTTGAGCGCGGCGCTCAGGAACTGGTCGCCGGGGATGAACAGGATGACGAATTCCGGGCTTTCGTCGAACTGGTCCCAGTAAGCCTTTGACGACAACATGCGGATATGGGCGCGAAGACTCTTGGCGTGCCGTTCGAGCCCGAGCTTGCGCTGTGCGTCGTCCTCGGCCTCGACCGCCTGCATGTACGCGTCCAGCGGGGTCTTTACGTCAACGACCAGTTCGCGACGATCCGGCATGCGCACGATCATGTCCGGCCGTATCACCTGGCCCTCGGCTACCGAGTGCACCTGCTCGACGAAATCACAGTGCTCGACCATGCCGGCGAGCTCGACGAGGCGGCGTAGCGTGATTTCGCCCCAGCGGCCGCGTACTTCCGGGCGCCGCAGCGCCTTGGCAAGATTGTGTGTCTCTCTGGTCAGCGACTTCTGGTCGGCCTGCATGGCCGCCAGCTGCGTGCGAATGGAGCCGTAAGCTTCGCTGCGCGATCTCTCGAGGGCTTCGATCTGCTGTTGCGATGCGTGCAGCGCCTCGCGTATCGGCTTCACGAGGTTTTCCACCGCCTTCTCGCGCTCGCTCAGCTCGCGCTTGGCCTGTTCGTTCTGCACGCTCATTTTCTGCTCGGCGAGGCGCAGAAATATCTCGCTGTTGGATTGCAGCGACCGGTTCGCGAGTTCCCCGAACGAGCGCGCCAGTTCGCCGCTCGCGGCCTGGAATGCGGCGTCGCGCTCATTCTGTATGGCTTCCTGGTTCTTGATCCTGTCGCGCAGGTCGTCGATTTCCGTTTCGAGCCGCTGCCGGCGCGGCCGCGTAATCAGCCAGGCGACAAGCGCCCCCAGCACGAGGCCTGCAAGCAGTGCCGGGCCACCGAACTCCAGCCAGCGCGGATCAATCTCGATCGACGTCATCAGGCGTCCAGATTAACTGCTTTCAGCAAGATTTGCGTCAATTCGGCGGTATCGGCCGCCACCAGGTCGGCGCCCCAGCGGTGCGGGTCGTCATCCGGCGTGACGTAGCCGTAGGCGGCGGCGATGGTGGCCATTCCCGCATTTTGCCCGGCCTGGATGTCCCGCGATGCATCACCGACGTAAATCGTGTTCTGCGGCAGCAACCCGGCCAGTTCGCAGGCATGCAGGAGGGGCGCGGGGTGGGGCTTGCGTTGTGGAAGGGTGTCTCCGCTAACGGTGCAGGCGCAGCGCGCGGCCAGTGCCAGGCGCTCGAGCAGCGGATTCGTGAGGTGCGCCGGCTTGTTGGTAACCACGCCCCAGGGCAGCCCGGCGGCATCCAGGGTCTCGAGCAGATGTCCAAGGCCGGGAAACAGGGTCGAGGCCTCGCAGACGCGAAGCGCGTAGCGTTCGAGGTAGGCCGTGTGCAGTTCGCTGCCAACCGCGTGCTCGATATCCGGAAACCCCAGCGAGAGCAGTCCCAGGGCACCGTTCGACACGTACGCGCGGCCTACATCGTAGGCAACCGGCTCGCGGTCGCGGTCGCGCTGCAGTTCCTGAAGAACGGCCACCATGTCGGGCGCGGTATCCACGAGGGTACCGTCGAGATCGAACAACACCGCACTGCAGCGGCCGGCATCCAGAGGCGACAAGGACCTTACTCGCTCTCGGGGCGCCGAAAATGCATCAGGTAGTTCACGTCCAGGTTCTCGCCAAGTGAATAGACCTTCGTGAGAGGGTTGTAATGGAGTCCGATGCTCGAAACCAGCTGCAATCCGGCATCGCGCGCCCAGGCGTCGAGCTCCGACGGTCGGATGAACTTGCGGTACTCGTGCGTGCCGGCAGGCAGCAGCTTGAGTACGTATTCGGCGCCGACGATCGCAAACACGAAAGACTTTGGGTTGCGATTGATCGTCGAGAAGAATACATCGCCGCCCGGCTTGACCAGTGCATGGCAAGACCGGATGACCTCGTAGGGTTCGGGGACATGTTCGAGCATCTCGAGGCACGTGACCACGTCGAATTCGCGGGGCCGCTGCTCGGCCAGTTCTTCCGCCGTTGTCTGCAGGTAGTCGACCGCGACTCCGGATTCCACCTGGTGCAGGCGCGCTACGGTCAATGGCCCATCGGCCATGTCGATGCCGGTTACGGTCGCGCCGGCTTCGGCCATCGACTCGGTCAGGATACCGCCACCGCAACCGATATCGACGACGCGCCTGCCGGACAGTTGCGCGCCCTGACGAATCCAGTCGAGGCGCAGCGGATTGATTTGGTGCAGGGGACGAAAATCGCCCTCCGGATCCCACCAGCGGGCCGCCAGTGCGTTGAACTTGGCAACTTCCGCCGCATCGACGTTGTCACGTATCGGTGTGGTTTGATTCATGCCTTCATGTCCTGGAGTCGGCGATGCGCTGTTGCCACTCACGGCTGCGCCTGAAGATGCCTTCCTTGTTTATGGTGGTCAATTCGCCTCGATCAAGCAGCTGCCGTCCGCCGACCCATACGTCGGACACCTGGTCGGCGCGGGTCGCGTAGACGAGTTGTGATAGCGGGTCGTAGACCGGCTGACTGTTACAACGCAGCAGGTCGATACAGGTGAGGTCCGCCCACTTGCCGGGCTCTATCGAGCCAATTTCGTGATCCCGGCGCAATACCCTGGCAGCATCGAGCGTCGCCATACGCAGCGCCTCTTCGGCACTGATCCGGCCGCCGTCGGCGGGCGACACCTTGGCGAGCAGCGCAGCCATGCGGGCTTCTCCAAGCAAGTCCAGCAGGTTGTTGCTGGCCGCACCGTCGGTGCCAAGGCCCACCGTCATTCCTGCATCGATGAAGGCCCTGACCGGCGCAATTCCGCAGGCCAGTTTCAGGTTCGAGGCAGGGCAATGAACGATACCGGCACCCGCGGCCGCGAGCCGGCCGATGTCCTCGGCGTTGACATGCACCGCGTGGACGGCCAGCAGCGACGCGTTCAGCAGGCCGAGGTCGTCGAGCCGCTGCAACGGGCGCTTGCCGGTTGCTTCGATGGATTGCGTCACCTCCAGCTGCGATTCATGCAGGTGTATCTGCACCGGGACGTCCAGCTGATCGGCGAGAATCCGCAGCTCGGTGAAGGAGGCGTCCGACAGGGCACGGGTGCTGTGCGGCGCGAAACAGGTGGCAATCAAGGGATGGTCCGCATAGCGGTCGTGCACCAGGTCGGACCCCTTGCTCAGGTATTCGGCGGCATCCTCTGCCCAGGCGGTCGCAATATCCACGACCGGCGTGCCGATCACGGCCCGCATGTGCAGATCGACCGCGGTCTCGGCGACGATTTCGGGGAAAAAGTACTGGTCGCTGAAACACGTAATGCCCGCCGTGAGCATCTCGGCGATGGCCAGTTCAGTGCCGTCGCGAACCATCTCCGCGCTGGCGAAGCGGCGTTCGACGGGCCAGATACCCTCGCGAAGCCAGGATTCCAGCCGCAGATCGTCGGCGAGCCCGCGAAGCAGGGTCATAGCGGCGTGGCCGTGCGCGTTGACGAGCCCGGGAATGAGCACGTGGTCGGGGCGCTCGATGGATACGCTGGGCTGGAACGCGTCGCGCGCTTCCGCCAGCGGAAGAATGGCCGCGATCCGGTCGTCGACGACCGCGACAGCGTGGTCTTCGAGCACGCTGCCCGCGGGTTCGACCGGTATGCACCAACGGGCGGCAATCAGGTAATCGCAATGTCGCATATGGCTCGTGCCGGTTGGGTTTCAGGAGGGGTGGGGCGGCCAACCATGGGGCAGTATACAGGCCATGAAAAATGGCGCCAGCGGCGGCTTTCAGCGCGCGAAAACCTTGCCGAAACGCTGCTGAATCAGGGTTGTCTGTGGTAGAATTACGCCTTGTTTAACGCTCGAAACCGGTCCCTTTCAGGCCCGGTGAAATCGACACGTTTTTTTCCTATTGAACCCGCAATCTCGCGTCTCATGAATTCCGCTTTGCGAGCGGAGTCGCGCTCTGATTGTGAGCTGAGAAAGTAAACACGATATGGCTGAAGTTGCTCAGGAATTGCTGTCCGTCAACCTCGAAGACGAGATGAAGCAGTCCTATCTCGACTATGCGATGAGCGTCATCGTCGGTCGAGCCCTCCCCGACGTCCGAGACGGTCTGAAACCCGTACACCGCCGCGTCCTGTACGCGATGCGGGAACTCGGCAACGACTACAACAAGCCCTACAAGAAATCCGCGCGTGTCGTGGGTGACGTGATCGGCAAGTACCACCCGCATGGCGACACGGCCGTTTACGACACGATCGTGCGCATGGCGCAGCCCTTTTCCATGCGTTACCTGCTGGTGGACGGCCAGGGTAACTTCGGCTCGGTCGATGGCGATGCACCTGCCGCCATGCGGTACACGGAAGTCCGGATGTCGCGGCTCGCACACGAGTTGCTTGCCGACATCGAGAAGGAAACCGTCGACTTTGTCGAAAATTACGACGGCTCGGAGAGCGAACCTTCGGTCATGCCCACGCGGGTGCCGAACCTGCTGGTCAACGGCTCATCGGGCATTGCCGTGGGTATGGCGACCAACATTCCGCCGCATAATCTCAACGAAGTGATCAGTGCCTGCCTCGCGTTGATCGAGGACCCGACCATCGACGTCCCCGGGCTCATGGAGCACCTGCCGGGGCCGGATTTTCCGACGGCCGGCATCATCAACGGCGCCCAGGGTATCTTCTCGGCGTACCGCACGGGCCGCGGCCGCGTCCATATCCGCGCGCGGACGAAAATCGAGGAATTCAAGGCCGGGCGCGAGGCGATCATCGTTACGGAGCTTCCCTACCAGGTCAACAAGGCTCGATTGATCGAAAAGATTGCCGACCTGGTGCGGGAGAAGCGCATCGAGGGTATCAGCGAGTTGCGTGACGAGTCCGACAAGGACGGCATGCGCGTGGTCATCGAGCTCAAGCGCGGCGAGTCGTCGGACGTCGTGCTGAACAATCTCTACAAGCAGACACCGATGCAGTCGGTCTTCGGCATCAACATGGTGGCGTTGCACGATGGCCGCCCGCAGTTGATGAACCTGAAGCAGGTTCTCGAGGCGTTTCTTGCACACCGCCGCGAAGTCGTAACGCGGCGCACGATATTCGACCTGCGCAAGGCGAGGGACCGTGCTCACGTGCTGGAAGGGCAGACGGTCGCGCTCGCCAATATTGACGAGGTGATCGAACTGATCAAGGGGTCGCCGTCGCCTGCCGAGGCGCGGGAGGCACTGATTGCGAGAACCTGGGAGCCGGGCGCGGTCACCGGGATGCTGGAGCGCGCGGGCAAGATGGATACACGCCCCGATGAACTGGCTCCGGAATTCGGGCTGCAAGAGGGCCGATATCACCTCTCGCCGGTTCAGGCGCAGGCGATCCTCGATCTGCGTCTGCATCGCCTGACCGGGCTGGAACAAGACAAAATCCTCAATGAATACAAAGATATATTAGATAAAATTAAAGAATTTTCTGAGGTTCTTGCCGATCCCGACAGGCTGCTGCAGGTGATTCGCGACGAGCTCGACGATATTCGCACGCGCTACGGCGACGAGCGTCGCACGGAAATCGTGGCGGACTACACGGACCTCCAGGTCGAGGACCTGATCCCCGAGGAAGACGTCGTGGTTACTCTGTCGCACGGCGGCTACGCCAAGGCACAGCCGATCGGCGCGTACCAGGCGCAGCGGCGCGGCGGGCGCGGCCGCTCGGCGACGCGGGTGAAGGACGAGGATTTCGTCGACAAGCTGTTCGTCGCGAATACCCACGACACGATTCTGTGTTTCTCGAGCCGCGGCAAAGTGTACTGGCTAAAGGTCTACCAGGTTCCACAGGCCAGTCGCGGTTCACGCGGCAAGCCCATCGTCAACCTGCTGCCCCTGGAGGCCGACGAACGCATTAATACGATCCTGCCCGTGCAGGAGTTCGACGCCGACAGTTTCGTCTTCATGGCGACCTCCGGCGGCACCGTCAAGAAGACGCCGCTCAGCCAGTTCTCGCGGCCGCGATCGAGCGGCATTATCGCCATCGATCTGCGTGACGGCGACAAGCTCGTCGACGCCAAGATCACCGACGGTGATGCCGAAATACTGCTCGTCGCGAGTTCCGGAAAAGGCATCCGATTCCCCGAGTCCGACGTCAGGCCAATGGGCCGCGGCGCAGCCGGAGTGCGCGGTATCAAGCTGCCCGCCGGGCACGAGGTCATCGCGCTGTCGATCGTGCAGGACGGGCTGGTGCTCACCGCAACCGAAAACGGCTACGGCAAGCGCACGGCCGTCGAGGACTTTCCGTTACAGGGCCGCGGCGGGCAGGGCGTGATTGCCATTCAGACGACGGAGCGCAACGGCCGTACCGTCGGCGCGGTCCTCGTTGGCGAGGACGATGAAATCATGCTCATCAGTTCGAACGGCACGCTGGTTCGCACACCGGTCGACGATATCTCGATACAGGGCCGCAATACGCAGGGCGTGCGGCTGATCCGCGTCGAGGAGGGCCAGCGGCTCGTCGGCGTGGCGAGAATCGAGCCGATGGGCGAGGAGGATGAGGAATAGCGTGGCATTGGCGTATGCACATTCCGCTAGTGCATTGATCTCGCCAAACCGTGACAATACGCGGCCTGTAAAACTCCTGTAGAAGGACTACAGCGTCATGTCTCGCGTCTACAATTTCAGTGCCGGTCCCGCGGCGCTGCCCATCGAAGTGCTCGAATCGATCCGTAATGACATTCCGGACTGGCAGGAAACCGGCATGTCGGTCATGGAAATCAGCCACAGAAGCAAGGAGTTCGTGGCGGTCGCCGAGCGTGCCGAGGCGAACTTTCGGGAATTGCTGGGCATTCCTGATGACTACAGCGTGCTCTTCACGCAAGGCGGCGCCACCCTGCAGATGTCCATGGCACCAATGAACCTCGCAGCTGCGGATGACACGGTCGACTACGTTATTACCGGGAGCTGGGGGAAAAAGGCCGCCGGCGAAGCGCGCAAGTTTTGCAAAGTGAATGTCGCCGCCGATGCGGGCGACAAGAACTTTACCTACATTCCCGAAGAATCGTCCTGGCAGCGGAGTGATGATGCGGCGTACCTCCACATTACTCCGAACGAGACGATTGCCGGCGTGGAGTTTCACTTCGTGCCGGCCGGTGACACGCCGATAGTTGCCGACATGTCGAGCACCATCCTTTCGCGACCGATCGACGTGAGTCGCTATGCGGTGATCTATGCCGGCGCACAGAAGAACATCGGGCCGGCAGGTATCACCGTGGTCGTCGTTCGCAATGATCTGCTGGATCGGGCGCCGCTGAATCTGCCGCACCTGATGACGTGGCGTTCCTATGCCGGGTCGGGTTCGATGACCAATACGCCACCGACGTTCGCCTGGTACGTGGCGGACCTGGTATTTCAGCACCTCATGGATCGCGGCGGACTGGAGGCGATGGCCGACGTCAATGCGCGCAAAGCACGCAAACTCTATACGGCGATCGATAACTCGGGTTTTTATTCGAACCCGGTAAGAGAGGACTGCCGGTCCTGGATGAACGTGCCGTTCGTGCTTGCGGATGCGTCACTGGACTCCAGGTTCCTGGAAGAATCGGCGGCAGCCGGACTCTCGAACCTGAAAGGACATCGATCGGTTGGCGGTATGCGTGCTTCGATCTACAACGCGGTGCCGGAGGAGGCCATCGATGCGTTGATCGATTTCATGAACGAATTTGAACGGGTTAACGGGTAAGTAACCATGTACAAGGTTTTGACGCTGAACAACATTGCGGTGGAGGGCCTGCGGCGCCTGCCGCGCGCACGCTACGAAATTGCTTCGGAGATTGCGCATCCGGATGCGATTATCCTGCGCTCCTTCAATATGCATGACATGGACGTTCCCGATACGGTGGTCGCCATCGGACGCGCCGGCGCCGGGACGAACAACATACCGGTCGAGGCAATGGCCGCCCGCGGTGTGCCGGTCTTCAATGCGCCGGGCGCGAACGCGAATGCAGTGAAGGAACTCGCCATTGCCGGTCTATTGCTCGCGGCGAGGAACATCTGCGATGCCAGTGAATACGTCAAGGGTCTGTCCGAAACCGGCGACGCGCTCAACAAGGCGGTCGAGGCGGGTAAGAAGCAGTTCGTCGGTTTCGAACTGCCGGGCAAGACGCTCGGTGTCATCGGGCTCGGCGCGATCGGGGTCGAGGTCGCTAACGCGGCCCTGGAGCTGGGTATGAAGGTTGTCGGATTCGACCCGGCGATTACCGTGCGCCGGGCCTGGCAGCTGTCATCCGGGGTCGAGCATGCGGAAACGCTCGACCAGCTGTTCCAGCGCGCGGATGCAATCTCGGTTCACGTTCCGCTCATTGATGCGACGCGTAACCTCGTCAACCGCGACCGCATCGCGTTGCTGAACAAGGGCGCCACCATAATTAACTTCGCGCGCAGCGGTGTCGTCGACAATGAGGCCGCGCTCGCGGCACTCGACAGCGGGCAGCTGCACGCCTACGTGTCGGATTTCCCCACGACCGAACTCATCGCACATCCGAAAGTCGTGGCATTGCCGCACCTCGGCGCGTCGACGGCGGAAGCGGAAGAAAACTGCGCGATCATGGTCGCGGAGAACCTGAAGGATTATCTCGAAAACGGCAACGTTCGTTACTCGGTCAACTTCCCCGAATGCCGATTGCCGCGGATGGATGCGTACCGGATTACCATTGCCAATGCCAACGTGCCGAACATGGTGGGCCAGATCTCGACGTGCCTCGGCGATGCCGGTCTCAACATCGAGGATCTCCTGAACAAGTCGATCGGCCACCTGGCGTACACGATCGTCGACGTCAACGAACCGGTTACGGATGAAATCGAATCGAGGTTGCGTTCGATCGACGGCGTACTGACTTTGCGAAACCTGGGCAAGCCTGTAACCTGACCGGCGATGGCCGACAACGACAAGCACCCCGCCAATCCGGATCTTGCGAAGATCCGCGAGCGTATCGACGAGATCGACGAGCGCATTCAGTCGCTCATCAATGAGCGCGCGCGGTTTGCGCAGCAGGTCGGTATCTCGAAAGGCAAGCTGGCGTCGGCGGTCGATTACTACCGGCCCGAGCGCGAAGCGGAAGTATTGAGGAACATACAGGCCCGCAACGAGGGTCCGATCCGCGACGAGGAAATGTTGCGGCTGTTCCGGGAGATCATGTCGGCCTGCCTCGCGCAACAGGAACCACTGAAGGTCGGTTTCCTGGGACCGGAAGGCACCTTTACACAGACTGCCGTTTACAAGCACTTCGGCCATTCGGTGCTGGCTCTGCCGTTTCATACGATCGACGAGGTATTCCACGAGGTTGAGAGCGGTGTCGCCGACTTCGGAGTGGTGCCTATCGAAAACTCGACGGAAGGCTCGGTCAACAACACGCTGGACATGTTCCTGACTTCGCCACTCAAGATTGCCGGCGAAATCGAGCTTAGAATCGAGCAGCATCTGCTCGGCAGCGAAACCGGCCTCGACAAGATCGAGCGAATCTGCGCTCACGAACAGTCGCTGGCGCAGTGCCGCGGCTGGCTGCGAGAGTATCTGCCGCACGTGGAGCTGATCGGCATGTCGAGCAATGCCGCCGGCGCGCGCAGGGCGCGTGATGAAAAAGGCACGGCTGCAATCGGGCCCGCCGTTGCCGCGGATGTCTATGATCTCCAGGTCCTGGTCAGCAACATCGAAGACCGTGCGGACAACGCCACGCGTTTCCTGGTCATAGGTCGCGAATTGCTGGCGGCCAGCGGCAGCGACAAGACGACCATCCTGGTATCCACGAGCGACACTGCGGGCGGGGCGGGCGTACTGCACCAGTTGCTGCAGCCGCTCGCCGGGCACGGCGTGAGCATGACGCGCATTGAATCGCGGCCGTCCCGGCGCCGGAACTGGGACTACGTTTTCTTCATTGATCTCGACGGTCACGCGCAAGAGTCGCCGGCGAGAGAGGCGCTGGCTGAACTCCAGGAGAGGAGTTCGCTATTCAGGATCCTGGGCGCTTATCCCAAGGCGGTAGGCTAGTCGCGACGATGCATTACCTGATCGAGCCCGGGGCCATTGGTGATGCTGACGTTACCGTACCGGGCGACAAATCAGTATCGCATCGTGCAGTCATGCTTGGCAGCATCGCGGACGGCGTTACCGAAGTCCGGGGTTTCCTGGCTGGCGAGGACTGCCTTTCCACCATCGCTGCGTTTCGTGACCTGGGAGTCGCGATCGAGCGTACTGGAGAGACGGAGCTCGTTATTCACGGCGTTGGTCTGCGCGGCCTGCAAGCGCCGGAGGGCGACCTCGACCTGGGTAATTCCGGCACAGCGATGCGCCTCATGGCCGGGGTGCTGGCTGGGCAGGACTTCTCCGCCACGTTGACCGGGGACGAGTCACTGACCGGGCGGCCCATGCAGCGTATCATCACGCCGCTGTGCCGCATGGGCGCCGTGATCGAGAGCCGCGGCGGCAAGCCGCCGCTGCGCATCAGGGGTAATACGGCGCTCGAGGGCATCGACTACACGCTGCCCATGGCCAGCGCGCAGGTGAAGTCGGCGGTGCTTCTCGCGGGACTGTATGCGCGCGGCCGAACCACGGTTACTGAACCCGCGGTTACGCGCGATCACACCGAACGCATGCTGCGCGCGATGGGCGTTGCCGTCAGTTCAGACGACGGTCGCATTGGCGTCGAAGGGCCGGCGACCCTGCGAGCGTGCCCGGTTCGGGTGCCCGCAGACCTGTCGTCCGCCGCCTTCGTCATCCTCGCTGCGCTGCTTTCGGACAAGGCCGACATAATTATTCGCGACGTCGGGGTAAATCCCACCCGGACCGGCGTCCTCGACATTCTGCGAGCCATGGGGGGCGACATCAGGCAGGAGAATGCGCGCGACATGGGTGAAGAGCCTGTCGCCGATATTCGCGTACGCGCGTCGAAACTGCAGGGAATCGATGTGGATCCCGCGCTGGTATCGCTCGCGATAGACGAATTTCCGGTGTTGTTCGTTGCCGCGGCGGCCGCCATTGGTGAAACGCGCTTCACCGGAATCGGCGAACTGCGCGTCAAGGAGAGCGACCGAATTGCCGCCATGGCCGCAGGACTCCGCGCCCTCGGTATCCGCGTCGAGGAATTCGACGACGGCGCACGGGTGCTGGGCGGGCGCTTCGCAGGAGGGGCGGTGGAGAGTTTCGGCGATCACCGGATCGCCATGTCGTTCGCGATCGCGGGCACAGTGGCCACCGGACCCGTGACGGTCAGGGACGTGGCCGCGGTAGAGACGTCATTCCCCGGTTTCGAGGCCTGCCTTGGCGGCATTGGTGCTGACATCCGTTGCGTGTCAGAGGGGCCGGCGTGATGAGGCCGCCGCCGGTCATCGCCATCGACGGACCCAGCGGTTCGGGCAAGGGCACGATTGCGCGTCGCGTGGCTGCTGCGCTCGGCTGGCATCTCCTGGACAGCGGGGCGCTGTACCGGTTGCTGGCGCTTGCGGCCACGCGCCGGGGTATAAGCCTGGACGATGCCGAAGCGCTGGCGGAACTGGCCCTGGTCCTGGACATCAGGTTTGAAGCTGACGGGGCAGGGGAAGAGCTCATATGGCTGGACGGGCAGCCTGTCCGGGCCGAACTTCGCACGGAGGAGGCCGGCCGTGGGGCCTCGCAGGTGGCCGCGTTGCAGCCGGTCCGGGATGCGCTGCTGGCCCTGCAAAGGAGCTTTCGCAAGGCGCCCGGACTGGTCGCGGACGGCCGCGATATGGGTACCCACGTGTTCCCGGAGGCAACCCTCAAGGTCTACCTGACGGCCAGTGCGGAAGAGCGTGCTCGAAGGCGACATAAGCAGTTGAAAGACAAGGGTATTGATGTTAGCCTTGCCGCCCTTTCGCGGGACATAGAGGAACGCGACCGACGGGATTCCGAACGATCGGTCGCGCCGTTGAGGCCGGCGGAGGACGCCAGGATTCTGGATTCCTCGGGTCAGTCCATAGCTGCCGTGACCGACACGGTGCTGGGCTGGGCCAGGGACCTGCTGGACGAAGAACTCTAGATTTTTCCAGGAAAGGATTGGGTTGAATCGGACATGGAGTCCGGTTCTTTTTCGTAGTGTCCGTCAGCCGCAGGATGCGGTGTGACGTTTTTGGGTACGGGCTCGTGCAATTGCAGGGGTCCTATTGGTTAATTAAATGTCTGAAAGTTTTGCTGAGTTATTTGAAGAGAGTTTTGCGAGTCAACAAATAAAGCCCGGATCAATCATTACGGGTACCGTTGTTGCCGTAAATGACGATGTCGTAATCGTCAGCGCCGGTCTCAAGTCAGAGGCCGTCATACCGATAGATCAGTTCAAGAATGATATGCGCGAAGGCGAAATCTCCGTGGGAGATGAAGTCGAAGTCGCGCTGGATGCCGTCGAAGACGGTTTCGGCGAGACCCGGCTGTCCCGGGAGAAAGCGATTCGCGCACGTACCTGGATCGATCTGGAAAAGGCGTTCGAGGACGGCGAGGTTGTCGAAGGCGTGATCAATGGCCGTGTAAAAGGCGGCTTCACCGTCGAAATCGACAATGTCCGCGCATTTCTGCCGGGGTCCCTGGTGGATGTCCGTCCAGTGCGCGATCCGGCGTATCTCGAAGGCAAGAGTCTCGAGTTCAAGGTCATCAAGCTCGACCAGCGTCGTAACAACGTCGTTGTATCGCGGCGCGCAGTCGTGGAACAGGAATACTCCGAGGAACGCGAGCAGTTGCTGGCCGAGTTGCAGGAAGGCAAGACCGTCAAGGGAATCGTAAAGAACCTGACGGACTATGGCGCCTTCGTGGACCTGGGCGGTATCGACGGGTTACTGCATATCACCGATATGGCCTGGAAGCGCGTCAAGCATCCTTCCGAGGTCGTCAACGTCGGCGACGAAATCGACGTCAAGATCCTCAAGTTCGATCGCGAACGCCAGCGCGTGTCGCTGGGCATGAAGCAGCTCGGCGACGATCCGTGGAAGGATCTCGCACGGCGCTACCCGCCACAGACGCGCATCTTCGGCAAAGTCACTAACATCGCCGACTATGGGTGCTTCGTGGAGATCGAGGACGGTGTCGAAGGCCTCGTGCACGTATCCGAGATGGACTGGACGAACAAGAACGTCAATCCGTCGCGTATCGTGCAGGTTGGCGAGGAAGTGGAAGTCATGGTCCTCGAGATCGACGAGGAGCGGCGCCGTATTTCGCTCGGTGTCAAGCAGTGCAAGTCCAATCCGTGGGCCGAGTTTGCTGTCACATATAACCGTGGCGACAAGGTTGCGGGCCAGATCAAGTCGATCACCGACTTCGGTATTTTCATCGGTCTCGAAGGCGGCATCGACGGTCTCGTGCACTTGTCGGATATCTCCTGGGATCTGCCCGGAGAAGAAGCGGTGCGCAATTACAGCAAGGGCCAGGAAATCGAGGCGGCCGTGCTCGCGATCGACGCCGAACGGGAGCGTATCTCGCTCGGTATCAAGCAGCTCGAGAAGGATCCGTTCTCAGCCTGGCTGGCCGAGCATCCGAAAAACTCGATCGTCACGGGCACGGTCACGGAGGTCGATGCGCGAGGCGCGATGGTCGATCTCGGCGATGGTGTCATTGGATCGTTGCGGGCATCGGAACTGGCGCGTGGTCGGGTAGATGATGCGCGCATGGTGCTGAAGGTCGGTGAGGAAGTCGAAGCCAAGTTCACCAACGTCGATCGCAAGAACCGCTCGGTTCAGCTTTCGATCAAGGCGAAGGAGGTTCACGAGGAGGCCGAGGCGATCAAGGACTACAAGTCCGAGGCCGGTTCGGCGCCCGTTGGCACCACGCTGGGCGAGCTTCTCAAGGAAAAAATGTCCGGCGGAAGCAAATAATACGTTAAAAAGGTAGCCCGGACCCTTCGGTCCGGGCTATATTTGTCAATACTATCGGTGGGTTACGCGCCCCGGCCAGGACCGAAGTGAAAAAATGACAAAATCTGAACTCATAGAAGCAATCGCCCGCAAGCAGAAACACCTGCCGGCGAAAGACGTGGAACTGGCGGTCAAGCACCTGCTGGACCTGATGAGCGACTCGCTGGCCCGGGGAGAGCGAATCGAGATCCGCGGTTTCGGCAGCTTCTCACTGCATTTCCGGCCGCCGCGAATCGGCCGCAATCCGAAGACCGGCGAGGCGGTAGCGCTCTCCGGCAAGTACGTCCCGCATTTCAAGCCGGGCAAGGACCTTCGCGAGCGCGTCAACGCGAGCCGTCATTTCCCCATCAAGAACTGAGTGCGGGATACCGGCGCCGGGCCAATAACCGGTTACCAAAAGCGCGCTAAAGCAATACACTCTCATGCTACCAGGGCCATAACTGGCAGCTTTGGAGTGAGCGAATGTTGAAAAAAGCCGGCCTTATCCTTCTGTTGATAATTATTTTCGGCGTCATGGTCGTGTTCTCGTACCTGAACACCGGCGACGTCGAGGTCAACCTGGCTTTTATCAGCGTGACGACATCCATTTCAATCGCGTTCACATTGACGCTGGTCGTGGGTTGGCTCCTTGGCGTGATCAGCATGGGCCTGTATGCGCTGCGTCTCGTCAACGAGCGGCGAACGCTGCGGCGCGCGCTGCATGTCTCCGAGTCGGAAGTAAGCTCCCTGCGCAGCCTGCCGTTGTCCGATGCCGACTGAATCGACATTTTTGCTCGCGGGCCTGTTTCTGCTGCTTGCGGCGGCGGGCTGGGCCATGGGCCGCTTCGGTGAGCGCGATGTGGAGCAGCCGCCGCCACCGCTTAATATCGATTACCTCAAAGGGCTCAACTTCCTGCTGAACGAGCAGACCGACCAGGCGCTGGAACATTTTCTCGAGATGGTGCGGGTCGATGACAAGACCATCGAAACCCACTTTGCGCTCGGCAGCCTTTTCCGGCGGCGTGGTGAGGTCGACCGGGCTATTCGCATTCACCAGAACATCATCGCGCGTCCGGACCTCGCGACCGAGCAGAGAGATCAGGCACTGTACTCGCTCGCAAAAGACTATCTGCACGCGGGCTTGCTGGATCGGGCCGAAAACCTGTTCACGCGCCTGGCGGAAGGTTCACGCTACCAGGTCCAGGCACTCGAGGCGCTGTGCCGCATTTACGAGCAGGAAAAAGAATGGGAGCGTGCAATCGACGCGGCCGAAAAGCTCGAGGTGCTCGGTGGCCGGTCGCTGGCTCTGCAAATAGCCCATTACTACTGTGAGCTTGCCGAGGCCGCGGCGCAGCGCAATGACTATTCCGCCGCGCGCGCATACGTCAAGAAAGCGCAGACGGGACGTCCGCGTACGATGCGCGGCGCATTGACGCGAGCGCATATTGCGCAGGAGACCCATGACAGCAAGACGGCGCTGCGTCTCTATCACCGCATCATCGACGAGAATACCTACCTCATCGCCGAGGCGCTGCCCGAGATCGTGGCGATCTACACCCGGGAGGACGAGCTGGCGGAGCTCGAGCGTGCGCTCAGAACGCTGTTGCAGAAGCATCCTGAAATGAGTTCGCTGATCGCGTATACGGCGATCGTCAACGATATCGGCGGTATTCCGGTCATCGATGCGGTCGTGAGGGAATACATGCTGAACGAACCCACGCTGGCCGAGTTCGTGGACCTGCAGCGGCTTTCCGACCAGCAGCAGGACCAGGAAGAATCGGCGCTGGTAAAGATCCGCAAGGCGTTGAGCAAACTCGCCACGGCTTCTCCCCGTTACCAGTGCCAGGAATGCGGATTTTCCAGTCAACGGCTGCTGTGGCAGTGTCCGAGCTGCCGAAACTGGGAGACCCAGCGACCGGCCTCCCGGGTTCAGTTCGACACGGTGCTTCAGCACAGCATTACCGGCAGCTGACCACTCGACTGATTTGCGAAACCGGTTGAAGCTGCCAGATTCCCGGGCTGTACCGGGCCTCCCGTATGCCTAAGCTCCCATGACGCGCCGAACTGGCGCGCTGCATCCCCAACTGGCAAGAGGAGCCATCGAATGATCAACTGGATTAGAAAACTCGCGCTGAGCGTTCTGCTGCTGCCCGTGCTCGCACTGGCGGAGCCCGTTAATGTCAATACCGCGGACGCGGAGACCATCTCGGAGTCGCTGCAGGGTGTCGGGCTCAGCAAGGCCCGGGCAATCGTCGAGTACCGGCAAAAACACGGTCCCTTCAAGACGGCTGACGACCTGTCGCTGGTCAAAGGGATCGGCGAGCGGACGGTGGAACTGAATCGCGGCAATATCCTCGTGGCCCCTGCCGCGACAAAGTAGCCGCCGCCGAAAAGGGAAGAATCGGACCGTGCCGGTGCTGCCGGCACGGCGCCATTATGCAATGTGGCGCCATTCCCGAGGAACCGTAGTCAATTATTGGCTATCATGCGCCCTCGCCAGCAATTGAGGGAGCATGACATTGAGTCAGAAGATTCGCGCGGCCGTGTTTCCGGTCGCCGGGCGCGGAACCCGGTTCCTGCCCGCCACGAAGGCCAGCCCGAAAGAGATGTTGCCCATCGTGGACAAGCCCCTGATTCAGTACGCGGTCGAAGAAGCCATTGATGCCGGCGCCACCAAGCTGGTGTTCGTAACCGGCAGCTCGAAGCGCGCGATCGAGGATCATTTCGACAGCGACCTGGAGCTCGAAGCCGCGTTGCAACAGGCGGGCAAGGACGCGTTGCTGAAGACCATACAGGACATCGTCCCGAAGGGCGTTGCCTGTATTTACATCCGCCAGGGAGTACCGCTGGGTCTCGGGCACGCGGTGCTTTGCGCGCGGCCTGCCGTCGGCGATGAGCCATTCTTCGTGCACCTGGCCGACGACCTGATCGCCGGCGATGCGCCGTGCCTGACGCAGATGGCGGCCGAGCATGCGCGGCACGGCGGCGGCGTCATTGCCGTGGAAACCGTGCCGCCCGAAGACACCTCCAGCTACGGCATCGTGGCTGTGGACGAGGCGAACGACAACCGGATAGTCCGTATCGTGGAGAAGCCGGCGCCGCAGGATGCGCCTTCCAATCTCGCGGTGGTGGGCCGCTATCTGCTTCCCGGTGCGATCTTCGACAAGCTCGAGACGACGGGCCGTGGCGCCGGTGGAGAGATCCAGCTCACCGACGCGATCGCGGACCTGCTGGAGGAGTCCCCAGTCTATGCCTACGCCTTCCAGGGCGAGCGTTTCGATTGCGGCAGCAAGCTCGGCTACCTGAAGGCGACCGTGGCTTACGGCCTGGAGCATCCCGATACCGGGGATGCGTTTCGCAACTACCTTGGCGAAGTTCTCTCCGGCTAATGCCGGCTTTAAAGCCAGGCCAGCCACCACGGAGAAACCACATGCGTAGCGTATCGACGCTCCTGTTCTTGTTGCTGCTGACTCCCGCCGCTGCGCAGCGGTCCTACCTGGTCGATTGGGATGCCGTGGGCGCCGAAGCGATCGATCATCTTGTCGAGCTCGTCCAGATTCCGTCTGTCAATCCGCCCGGCAACGAGACCGAGGTCGCCGAGTACGTCAAAGCCGTGCTTGCCGCCGAAGGTATCGAATCCCGCCTTTATGCGCTGGACCCGGCACGCGCAAACCTCGTTGCGCGGATTGAAGGCAACGGTAGCAAGCAGCCAATCCTGATCATGGGCCATACCGACGTCGTAGGCGTGCAGCCGGAGAAATGGTATGCGGATCCGTTCTCGGGAATGCGCCAGGACGGCTACATCTACGGGCGCGGCACGCTCGACGACAAGGACAACGTCGCTGCCGGCATGATGGTCATGATCCTGCTGAAGCGACTCGGCGTGGAGCTGGATCGCGATGTCATCTTCCTCGCCGAGTCCGGCGAGGAGGGAACGCCGGACGTCGGCATCAACTTCATGGTGGAGAAACACTGGGACGTGATCGCGGCCGAATACTGTATCGCGGAGGGTGGCCAGGGCGTTATCCGTGACGGCAAGGTCCACACGTTCGGTGTCGAAACGACCGAGAAGATGCCGCGGCGAGTGACGCTCGTCGCGCGCGGCACCCCGGGCCATGGCTCCATTCCCCGTCTGGACAATGCCGTGATGATCCTCGCCAATGCCGTTGCCAAAGCAGCGGCCTGGCAGACGGAGATGAGGCTCAACGAGACGACCGAGGCCTACTTCCGCCGGATGGCGGCAATTGCGCCCCCGGAAGAGGCCGTGCTCTATGAGAACGTGGCCAACCCGGAGATGACCGATGAGGTGCAGCAGCGGTTCCTGGAGACTTTTCCGTACCACTACTCGATATTGCGAACGTCGGTCGTGCCCACCGTGATCGATGCCGGGTTCCGCCGTAACGTGATTCCGTCCGAGGCTTCGGCAATCCTGGATATTCGAATGCTTCCGGACGAGGATGTCGAAGGCTTTTATCAAAGTCTTGCCGCGGTCATCGACGACCCGCGCGTAGAGATAGTCCCGGAACCGATCTACCGGCCTGCGGCGCCCCCGTCAGAAATCGACAACGAGATGTTCCAGACGCTCGAACGGGTCGCTGTGGACATGTATCCGGAGGCAACGGTGCTGCCGATAATGAGCACCGGCGCAACCGACATGGCGCAGGTGCGCGCCAAGGGCGTGCAGGCCTACGGTATAGGGCCCGCACGTACAATCGCAGAGATCAACAGCGGCTTTGGTGCGCATGGAGACAATGAGCGGGTCGCGGAGGATGCGTTCGTCAGCATGGTCGAGTACCTTTGGCGCGTCGTTCTGGAAATGGGTGCAAGCGACTAATCGAGGAACGTTCGCAGTGCGATTTGGTCGATAGATTCAATGACTGTTATCGGGAATTACGAATGAATAAGAACACGGCTCTCGCAGTCTCTCTCCTGGTTTTTGCAAGTCTCGCCGTTGCCGACGAAGGTATGTGGACGATCGACAACTTCCCGTCCGACCGGGTGGAGGCAAAGTACGGCGTCACGATCGATGATGCCTGGCTACGGTCCGCCCAGCTCGCCACGACGCGTCTCGAAAATGGCTGTACCGGTTCGTTTGCGTCCCCGGACGGGCTGGTGCTGACCAACAATCATTGCATTTGGGGCTGTATCCGCAATCTGAGTAGTGCGGAGCGAAACCTGTCGGATGAAGGTTTCATGGCGTCCGGGCGCGAACAGGAATTGCGCTGTCCCGGGCAGGCGATCTCGGTGCTCGTGGACCTCGAAGACGTCACGAGCAAGGTCGCCGAGGCGACCAAAGGGCTCGACGACGCGGAAGCAAACGATGCTCGTAAGGCCGCGTTGACGAACCTGGAGACGGCCTGCGAAACGGCCGCGGATGATGCCTTGAAGTGTGAAGCCGTCTCGCTCTACAACGGCGGCCAGTATTTCATCTATACGTACAAGCGCTACGACGACGTGCGCCTCGTGTTCGCACCCGAGGTCGATATCGCGGCGTTCGGCGGCGACCCCGACAACTTCAATTTTCCACGCTGGTGCCTCGACATGTCGTTCCTGCGCGCCTACGAGGACGGCAAACCGGCCGTCACGCCGAACTATCTGCAATGGCGGCAGGGTGGCCCGAAGGCTGCCGAACCGGTATTTATCTCCGGGCACCCGGGTTCGACGAACCGGTTGCTTACCGTCACCCAGCTGAAGATGCAGCGCGACGTCATGTGGCCTTTGTGGCTGCTGCGCTACTCGGAATTGCGGGGACGCATGTTGGCGTGGGCGAACACCGGTGACGAGGCGGCCCGGACCGTTCAGCAGCGCATCGCGAGCATCGAGAACGGCATCAAGGTGCGCCGCAACCAGCTGAAGGCCCTGCACAACGATACGAACATGGCCAGGAAAGAGGAGCGGGAACGGGAGCTGCGTGCGGCAGTGGCGGCAGACCCGGACCTGCAGGAGGCCTATGGCGAAGCCTGGGACCTGATCGACGACGCCATTGCCAACTACCGTAATTTCTACGAGGAGCACCTGTTCATCGAGAGCGCTGCGGCCTTCAACAGCGATCTGTTCGATCACGCACGCACGATCGTCCGCGGCACGGCTGAGCGTGAGCTGCCGAACAGCGAGCGGATTCGTGACTACACCGATGCCGCCCTGCCGCGAGTCGAGCAGGCGCTTTCCGCACAACGCCCGATCGACAAGGAATACGAGAAGCTCACTCTCACTTTCTCCCTGGAGAAGATGCGCGAGTGGCTCGGGCCGGACAGCCAGTACGTGCAGAGGATCCTCGGCAAGCAGTCTCCGGAAGGGCTGGCAGCCGAGCTCGTCGACGGCAGCCGTCTCGACGATCCCGAGGTTCGCATGGCGCTCTGGGAAGGCGGCGTCGATGCCGTGAAGGCGAGCGACGATCCGATGATCAGGATGGCGCTGGCCATCGATCCGGAGGCTCGTGTGCTCAGGGAGCGTTACGAGAACGTGGTCGAAGCGCCGCTGATCCGCGGTGAAGAGATGATTGCCGATGCCCGCTTCCAGATTTACGGGTCGGATACCTATCCCGACGCGACCTTTACGTTGCGCATTACCTACGGCGCCGTGCAGGGCTGGGAAGAGAAGGGCGAAATGGTCGACCCGTTTACGCGTACGAGCCGGCTGTTCGAACGCACCACGGGGCAGCGGCCGTTCATGTTGCCTGATACCTGGCAGGCGGCCAGAGAGGATCTGGACCCCGATACGCCATTCAATTTCGTCGCCACCACCGATATAACGGGCGGCAACTCGGGCAGCCCGATCGTCGGCGCAGACGGCAGCCTGGTCGGCCTGGCCTTCGACGGCAATATTCACTCGATCGCGGGCGACTACTGGTTCGACCCGGCGACCAATCGTACCGTTGGCGTCGATACCGCAATCATGCTGGAAGCGTTGAAGACGGTATACGGTGCCGATCACCTGGTGAAAGAACTGACCGTCGTCGACTGATGAACGCAATGAGAGTCGGAGTACTGGGATCCGGGGTTGTCGGCAAGGTTCTCGCAGCCGGTTTCGCGGGCCGCGGGCACGAAGTCATGATTGGCAGCCGGTCACCGGAGCAACTGGCGGACTGGCTGCAGGAAAACCCGGGTGTGGGCGCGGGCTTTTTCGGCGATGCCGCGGCATTCGCCGAGCTTATTGTTTTGGCCGTCAAAGGAACCGCGGCGAACAAAGCGCTGAGCCTTGCCGGTGAGGACAACCATGCGGGAAAGCCGGTCATCGATGCGACGAACCCGATCGCCGACGAGCCGCCGGTGAACGGTGTGCTCCGGTTTTTCACGAACCTCGACGAATCGCTGATGGAGCAACTGCAAAAGCAATTCCCGCGCACGAATTTCGTCAAGGCTTTCAATTCGGTAAGCAGCATGCGCATGGTCAACCCGGTATTCGAGGGCGGCAAGCCGACCATGTTCATATGCGGCAATGACGAGCAGGCCAAAGCCGTGGTTTCCGAGGTTCTCGACCAGTTCGGCTGGGAAACCGAGGATATGGGGGCCGTGGAAGCGGCGCGTGCGATCGAGCCGCTGTGCATGCTGTACTGCATACCGGGGTTTACCCGCGACCAGTGGAGCCATGCCTTCAAGTTACTGAAATAATTGGATGCCAGATCCATGACCGCCACAGACGACCTCGAAATCCGTGGCAGCCTCCCGTCGGATGAGTCCTCGATCAAAGCGCTGTATCCGCGTGCCTTCCCCGACGAGGACCTGCTGCCGCTGGTGCGGGACCTGCTCGGGCACCGTGACAGCACCATTTCGCTCGTCGCAATCATCGACTCGGACATCGTCGGAAACATCATTTTTACGAAGGGCCACGTAGACAGCGGTCGCCAGGATGCCGCATTGCTCGCACCACTCGCCGTCGCGCCGGAATGGCAGCGGCAGGGCATCGGCAGTGCGCTCATACGTGCCGGCTTGCGACGACTTCGCGAGGAAGGCGTGAGTGCTGTCTACGTGCTGGGCGATCCCGAATTCTACGGGCGCCTCGGATTCTCAGCGGAGCGGTCGGTCCAGACGCCGTATCCATTGCCGTCGGAGTGGGCCGATGCGTGGCAATCGCAGCGCCTCGGCGATGTGCCAGCGCCCACGGTCGGCAAGCTGTCGCTGCCGGGGTTCTGGCTCGACCCGACCTGGTGGTCTGACTGATCCGAGCGATCGGATGAGGGTACTCGAAGCGGTACAGTTGACCTGTCCGGCGTATTCGCCTGCCCGCAACATCAAAGAAGCGGCGCGCGCCATCGAGCCGCTGTGCAGGCTCTACTGTATTCCCGGCCTGACCCGTGACGAGTGGGGTCATGCTTTCAAGCTATTGAAATAGAAAAGAAAAACACGGGTGCCGATCGCCGAACGTGCGCGGATTGGTCCCGTAACGGCCTAGGCACATCCCGCTATTGTGAATTTGACCGCCCCGGTCACAATAAATTTTACAGGGTGGTCCGATGGCGGATTCCAAATCGAGCGACTTGCACATGGACCGACACAAATTCAGCATGCTGGCACTCGGCCTGGCGTTCGTCTACTGGTTCGCCGAATCGGTGATCCATCGCTTTGTCTACGCCGAGCAGTTCTTCGAGGTCGTGCCCTCGGACGTGAACGAGTTTTGGATGCGGCTGCTCATTATATTGCTGATCGTCGCTTTCGGTTTTTTTCAGACAACCGGGCGCGCAGGATCAAGGAAACGGAGCGAGAGAAGCAAGAGGTGTACGTCGCCACCGTCCGCTCCACACAGCACATCCTGAATAACCTGTTGAACCAGTTGCAGCTCGCATTCCTGGATCTCGAGAAAGAGCATTGCATGGAAAGCGAGACCCGGAAACTCCTCGAGAAATCGATCCGCGAAGGCAAGGAGCAGGTCGAGCGGCTCAGCTCGGTCTCCGAGATCAGCGGCGAATCCATCGAGGAATCCGTCCGGCCCAGGTGACCTAGTTGTGATCTCTCTGTAGGTTGTTCACTCGGGACTATCCCGGAAAATGGAAGGTGCGAACCAAAACCACCTCTAGGGAGCCCCGAATGAACAATCACAAAAATGCCCGATTAACGCCTCACGGTCGAGCCCTTTTGGTACGCCGAGTACTCGAAGAGGGCCTGCGTCCTGCGGAAGCCGCCCAAGCTATGGGTGTCAGCCGCCGTACAGCCTACAAGTGGTTGCGCCGATATCGGGAAGAAGGCCCGGGAGGCTTGCAGGACCGAACGTCACGGCCGCAGAGCTGCCCTCACCAGATCTCAGCCAAACGGGTCGATCAGGTTATCGAACGCCGCCGCCGTCGACAGACGTACCGCCAGATCGCACTGCGGTTGGGCCTGGGACAGAGCACGGTGGCCAGGATCCTCAAGCGTGCCGGCCTTAACCGGCTGGCCTATCTGGACCCACCTAAGCCGGTCAACCGCTACGAGTACACCGCACCGGGCGATCTCTTGCATCTGGACATCAAGAAGCTGGGCCGCTTCCGGCGGCCTGGGCACCGCGTGACAGGTAGCCGGCGAAACACTCCGAGACGTGGTGGCCCTGGCTGGGAGTACGTGCACATCGCCATCGATGACCACAGCCGCGTCGCGTTTGGCTCCATCCACGCCGACGAGAAAGCCATCAGCGCCTGCAAAGCGTTAATCAACGCACTTCGCTACTACAAGACGCTGGGCGTACGCTTCACCCGGGTACTGACTGACAATGGCTCGGCCTATTACTCAAAACGCTTCAAACGTCTGTGCCAGCGCCTCGGGCTGCGCCACCTCCGCACCAGGCCCTACCATCCACGAACCAATGGCAAAGCCGAACGCTTTATCCAGACCGCACTCAGAGAATGGGCCTACGCTCGTGAGTATCCAAACTCAGACTACCGCGCACAACAGATGTTGGACTGGCTTCACCAGTACAACTGGCATCGACCTCATGCGAGCCTCGAATATCGACCACCAATCAGTCGAATACCAATCAATGAGAACAACCTGGTGGGTTTACACACCTAGTCCGACCCTCTTCGGAATTTGGCTCCCCATCCGACTCGTCGGGCGTAATTGCACTGGCACACAAACAAAAAGGCCTCGATGTTGAGGCCTTAATCGGCTGAAGGCACTGCACAATAACTCGATGCTGGCCAGGAAAGAGCGGCAGGAGTGGGAGCTGCGCGCGCCATCGAGCCGCTGTGCATGTTTCACGGTATTCCCGGCCTTACTTGCGAGCAGTGGACCCATGCCTTGAAATTATTCAAATAGTCGCCCACAAATTCGCGTACGCCTTACGCGATATAGTACCGCCCATTGTCTGAAAACCGCTGATAGCTATCATTGACGTTAACGCTTTGCAATCTGCTGGCCTGGAGGGCGAACGCGAGCACGTAGCTAACGTGTTTGTTTCTGTTGCCTCGCTGGCAATATTGCGATTAGGGCATTTGGTATGAAACGAATGAAATAGCGACTGCTTGGCAAAGTGTTGCGGATTGTTGCCGACGTGCAGTATCAGGACGTGCGGCGTGCGCAGAACGGGAAGGCCGATTCGATCGACGGACTTGATGTGCGCGCAGTTGCGGCTAGCCAAACATGAGCCTGGATTCAGATGGCTGCAGCCGTGAGCGCGAGCGTCTAGCCGTTACCTTAAGAATTCTTTGTATCTTTTTGATCTTACTGTAGCGCATTCGAATGTTTTGAATACCTGCGACTCGCCGACAAATTGCATTATGTAGAATGCAACAAGCCTGTTTGAAAATCGCCTGATGAAAGAGTAGTTTCTAATGCGACCATTGGTATCCGTGTTCGCAAGCGGCTTGCAGATTTGTCATAGCCGACTATGCGATAGGCGATGAACCTTAAAAATTAAGAACTTCATTTGAATTGCGAGCGATTGTCGTTCAATACCTGTCATCGATGCGACTCCGCCCAGCGGGGTCGCTGTGCCGCTATCGGCCATAGAAAGGTGTAGTCCACAGACGATGTGGACGATGAGGGGTGGGATTCGGCAGACCAATTCCCGGACTATTTCCGGGACTATCAGGAGAAGTGGATAATGATCAGGGGTTTAAGAATAGGAATCAAAGTAGCTGGACTGACCTTGCTGGTCGGATCAGGTGCTATACAGCCGGCTGTAGCGCAGGACCGCGTTTCGATGCGAACCGGCGCACTTCCAGCATCAATTTCGGATCTGCGACTGGCCGAACCGTTGACCATGCAGGCAGATCGGTCGATCGTCGACCCGGCATTGCGAAGCGCAACAGGGCGGCAGGAAGTTCTCGTGAGATTACGGTCGCCATCGGTAGCAAAGCACCAGGGCAAGTCGCCGGCGGCTCAGCAGCAACACAAGGCCCAACTCAAAAACGAACAGTCGGCCTTTTTCAAGCGCGCCAGCAAGGCGGCTCCCGGCGCCAAAATGGTCGCTGACGTGCAGATGGTTCTCAATGCTGTCGTTCTGGAAGTCGATGCCGATTCGATAGAGGAATTGGCGACTGACAAAGACGTGTACCGAATCTCGCGAGTCCGCGACTACGAGATGGACCTGTCGGAGACCGTACCCTATATTGGCGCCGCCGCAGTGCAAGGCGCTGGCGTTGACGGCACTGGTGTCAAAGTTGCAGTACTGGATTCCGGCGTCGACTACACGCACGCGAATCTGGGCGGGCCAGGGACGCTCGCCGCATATGCCGCAGCTTATGGCACCAGTACAAGCGATCCACTGAATACAACCCGCGACGGCCTCTTCCCGACTGCCGACGTTGTTGAAGGATATGACTTCGTTGGTGAAGCTTGGCCGGATGGGCCGCTCGCACCCGATCCGGATCCGATTGATTTCGAAGGCCACGGTACGCACGTCGCCGATATTATTGGCGGCAATGGTGGCGTCGCCCCCGGCGTCGATTTATATGCCGTCAAGGTCTGTTCGGCCGTCAGTTCCTCATGTTCCGGCATCGCCTTGATTCAAGGCATGGAATTCGCTGTTGACCCTAACGGCGACGGCAAGACGAAGGATCGCGTCGACATCATCAATATGTCGCTGGGCTCCAATTACGGCCAGCCGTTTGACGACGATCTTTCCGCAGCGGTTGAAGGTGCTACTGCTCTCGGAGTTCTGACTGTTTCCTCGGCAGGCAATGGTGGGGACAAGCCCTATATCACGGGTTCACCGTCCTCAGCCCCGACTGCGTTGGCGGTCGCACAGACAGCCGTACCAAGCGCATTTGCGCCGCAATTCGAGGTTACTGCACCCGAGAGTATTGAGGGGCTCTATGATGCAGTCTTTCAGGCTTGGTCAGTGCCCCTCGCCAGCGTGGTCGAGTTTCCGCTGCAGTACGGCGACGGCGCAGGCGGTAACTTGAACGGTTGCGCACCCTTCGTTCCTGGCTCTCTTGCCGGATATATCGTGCTGGTCGATCGCGGCGCGTGCAATTTCACGCTGAAGATCAGCAACATCAGCCAGGCCGGTGGCGCGATCGGCATCATCGGTCTGGTGGCCCCAGGTGACCCGTTCTCCGGCGGTGACGGTGGCGATCGGCCGATCGATATTCCCGGCTACATGATTAGCCAGGCCGACTCGAACACGCTCAAGAGTGGCCTCCCAGCCACCGTTGTCAGGTTTGATCCAAGCGTCGGAGTCTCGCTGATTGGTACGATGGTAGGTAGCTCATCACGCGGCCCACAGCACGAGAACACGACCCTGATCAAGCCGGAAATTGGTGCGCCGGGCGCATCGGTGTCGGCTATTGCAGGGTCGGGTAACGGCACAGGTCCGTTCGGCGGAACCTCGGGTGCTTCGCCGATGGTCGCCGGTGCTGCGGCACTGTTGCTTGATGGCTTCGATACCAACGGCAAGGGTATGGGAGACGGTAAAGCCAAGGGACTGGCCCTGTCGCCGCTCGAGACCAAAGCGATTCTCATGAATAACGGCGAGACCAACATCGATACGGATCCGTTCACGGGCCTGGCACCGATCACGAGGATTGGTGGCGGTGAAGTTCGAGTTGATCAGGCCATAGCAGCCCCGATTGCGGCATGGGAAGCCGGCGGCACCAGCGGCGGCCTCAGTTTTGGCTTTGTTGACGTCGCCGACAGCAGCGTGACACTGACGAAGTCGGTACAGATCCACAACTACTCGAATAAACGGCGCAGCTATGATGTCGTACCAGGTTTCCGCTTTGCGGACGACGTTGCGAATGGTGCGGTTTCAGTCTCCGCCCCGAGTAGCGTCTCCGTAAGTCCGGGTTTTGGAAGCGACGACTTCTTCGATGTCAGCATTACGATCGACGGAACATTGCTGCGCGATAATTTCATGAACTCGGGTGGTGCCGGTGCCGACCCGTCGGGTCTGACGCTCAACGAGTACGACGGTTACCTGACGCTAGACGACGGAGCGCATCCGGTAAGCCTGCCGTGGCACGTACTGCCGCGCAAGGCAGCCCGTGTCGTGCCGAGCACCTCGACCATCGTTCCGGGCAGCTTCCCGCAGGCGATCGGTCTCGATAATACCGGTGTCGGAACGGCTCAGAACGACGCGTACGCGCTGATCGCGACAAGTCCGAACCAGCCGGAAGGCGGTCTGGGTGAACAGGCGCCGACGCCGGACTTACGCGCGGTTGGTGTCAATACGTTCCCGGTCCCGGCGGGTTTCTGCTCCGCTGAGCCGTCGTTCGTCTGGGCCTTCGCGATCAACACCTGGGAGCGGCAGGAGCACCTGTTGCCGGTAAGCCACCAGGTTTATCTCGACACGAACCAGGATGGCGAGGATGACTACGTCGTGCTCAATCGTGATTTGTCCGGCCTGACCACAATCTCGGACGGCCGTCAGCTCGCATGGGCATTGAACCTTGTCACCGGAGAAGCGTCGGCGTTCTTCTTCGCCGAGCACTCGATGAACACGGGCAATACTGTGCTCTATATCTGCGGGGAACAGGTCGGCCTGACCGGTACCGACTTGCTGGCTACCAACGTCGATGTGGATGTCTTAGCCCAGGATTTCTACTACGGTGGTCCGGGCGACCTCATCGAGGGCCTGACCATTACTCCACTGGGTGAGCGGTTCTTCGGCCTGGCCAACGACGTACCGGGCTTTGCGAACGATGCTGCGGGATTGAGCATTTTCGACTTCGGACCGTTCCCGGGCAACTCGCCGGAACTCGGCCTGATGCTGATCACCAACGGTGATCGTGGGGCGGGAGCCCGGGGTGGCGCGACGCAGGAGACGGAAGCCCTGCTGTTCACTACCGAATAGCGCATACCGGTTCACGTACTGTGAACAGAAGAGGCCCCTCCGCTCGGAGGGGCCTTTTTTGTTTCTTCACTGCGTTTGGTTACGCGGTTGCAGGGTTCTCGTTAACTCGCACAGCAAAAAGTAACCACGCTCGTTGGCCCGGTAATCGAACTCCTGGTTATCGTAGGTCAGCAATATCCAGTAGCCCGGCACCAGCACCTGCGTATAGTCCTGCCCTGGCTTCGGGCACCCGAGCGACCCATCGTTCCAGACGATGCTCTCGCCCTTGAGGACAGCCAGTTCGTCCACAGCAACCCCGAGGCGTCCCGCCAGGTCTGCTTTGACCGCATCGAGCAGTAAATCCGGTACCTCGCCGGTCACCTGCGTCTGCGGTGGCTGCACATTTCGTTCAGGCAGTTTCTGAACCGCTCGCTGGCGGACCTCCAGCCGGCGCTGCAGTTCTTCTTCGCGGCGCGTGGATGGTTCGTCGCCGGCCCGCGATGCTTCGGTCCCGTCGGCGGGCTCTCCGCCGGCGCATGCCGATAGAACGATGGGGAGGAGCAACGATGCGAGTGTTGCCTTCGACATCTCGAACAGCCCTCAGCAGTGAAAAAGGCCTCGATAAAGAGGCCCCTTTCCAGAATTTGGCTCCCCGGGCCGGACTCGAACCAGCGACCAATTGATTAACAGTCAACCGCTCTACC
>Ga0209536_100001678_pt1 | contig 36326 bp, 18 predicted proteins | sample DeeMarSeWOR28_12_FD_187461 | JGI IMG/M metagenome (GOLD analysis project Ga0209536, IMG submission 187461) | Marine sediment microbial communities from White Oak River estuary, North Carolina - WOR-2-8_12 (SPAdes) (version 2) | ecosystem: Environmental > Aquatic > Marine > Intertidal zone >...
TTTGATGTTCTGCGCATTCCGCAGTTTATCGGATTGGAAAATTACCGCGATCTGTTTTTCGATGATCCGTATTTTTGGCAATCCATTTGGAACACACTGTACTATACAGTAATCCGCACACCACTGAGTATTGCCGGATCACTCCTCCTGGCTGTTCTGCTCAATAACGCCGTGCGGGGGATCCGTATATTCCGGACTTCTTTTTTCGTGCCCTCCATTGTTACAGGCGTATCGCTGTCGGTGCTCTGGATGTGGATGCTCAATCCCCAATACGGTCTGGTCAACACCGGCCTGGCCTTTTTCGGGATTACGGGACCTTTATGGCTGCAGAGTACTGAATGGTCAAAACCGGCCATTATCCTCATGGGATTGTGGTCGATCGGTGGCGGAAGAATGCTGGTGTTTCTGGCTGCCTTGCAGAATATTCCGGCTGAATTATATGAAAGTGTCGCCATCGATGGCGGCGGCTGGTGGTCAAAATTTAAAAATGTGACCTTACCGATGATTTCTCCGGTAATATTCCTGTGGACTATACTGGATGTTATATTTTCGCTTCAGGTATTTACCGAGGCGTATGTAATGACCAAAGGTGGTCCGCTCAATTCCACGTTATTCTATAATCTTTACCTGTACTACAAGGCTTTTGATGATTTTTCCATGGGATACGCCTCGGCCATGGCCTGGATCCTGCTGCTAATCACTTTACTGATCACACTGCTCCAGTATAAAATGGGCCGGCGCTGGGTTTACTATGAAGGCGGGGATCGGGCATGAGGAAGCACCGGAAAATGCTGCGGTCAATGTTTATATACCTGGGGCTGACCGCCTGTATGGTGGTGCTGATCCTGCCATTTTTGTGGGTCGTATCCACTTCGCTGAAGGGTAATGAACAGATCTTCGCAATACCGCCGCGCTTTATTCCGGAAACGATCCACTGGGAGTCGTATATCCACGTGTTTGACCGGATGCCTTTTTTGACCTATTTTCTGAACTCGACATTCATCTCGATCATTGCGATCATCGGGACGGTATTGTCCAGCTCCCTGGTGGCTTATGGCTTTGCCTGCATCCGCTGGCCGGGCCGTGATGCCGTTTTTATCCTGGTACTGGCAACCATGATGCTTCCGGTACAGGTAACCATGATCCCGGTATTTGTAATGTTCAAGGACATTGGCTGGCTGAACACGTTCAAGCCGTTAACAGTTCCGGCATTTCTGGGCGGCGGGGCATTCAATATATTCATATTGCGTCAGTTTTTCCTGTCCATTCCGCAAAGTCTGTTTGATGCGGCACGTATCGATGGCTGTTCTGAATTCCGGATCTATTACCAGATTGCATTGCCGCTGGCCAAACCGGCCCTGGCGACAGTTGCGATTCTGACTTTTTTGTTTACCTGGAATGACTTTTTGGGGCCGCTGATCTATCTGTCCGATAAGTTAAAGGGAACACTGGCTCTGGGGCTGGCGATGTTCACCGGTCAGCATCAGACCGAGTGGGGATTACTGATGGCTGCTTCGGTGTTAATGATGTTACCGGTCATCATGATCTTTTTCTTTTTTCAGAAATATTTTATTCAGGCTTTCACCACCAGTGGCATCAAAGGTTAGCACATGCATAGAATGATATAGATTACAATTCTTCATTACAGAGAGTAAATATTGTGTATAAAAATTGGGAAAGGGGTGATAAATTTGAGGTGACCAGGTCGATATTAAATATTGTTGTTTAAGCTAAACCATTTAAGGAGAATTCATGATGAAGCAACTTTTACAGCAGAGATTTTGGATGACGGTTTCGGTTATAACTGTTCTGGTGATAGCCGGATGTTTCTTCCCGATTGAGGTGAACCAGCCATCAAGCGCAACGGTAGGAGAGACAATCAAAGTGAGTCTGGGCGTTCAAATCGATGAGACAGAATCCGGCGCGGGTGCCGGCCCTTCTTCCGGATTATGCGCGATTTTGATTGACACGAACTGGACGGTTGAAAAGGTGGAATTTGACGGCGACTACGGTCCTGAAGTGATGGAATATCTGCATCCGGATTCAGCCGATAACAGCCCGGGTAAAGGGGTTGATTTCTGGTATGATTCGCTTGCTTTCCATCTGCCTCCACCAGCCGGTATGGAGTGGGTTGTTTTTCAGGGTATTGAAGAACATTTTTACATCGGTGATACCTCAAATGTAACAGTGGAAATTTCTATTAAGGTAAATACAGCCGGGGTTGTCAATCTTGGCTATTTTGTATCGACCACGGACCTGTCATTTGAGGAGGATGACTATTATGCCTACAGTCTCGACCATGAGATAAGTGTTGTTGTAGATGCCGTTGAAGATAATATTCCATCCGGGATAATCGAGGCATATGGCCTGGAGCAAAATTATCCCAATCCTTTCAATCCTTCAACCACCATACGCTATCAACTGGCCAGCGCAGGCGATGTGCATCTGAGTGTGTATGATATTACCGGCAAAGAAATTGCCGTTCTGGTGAATGGTTCGCAGAATGCCGGTGAACACCGTATCGAATTTTCAGGTGAAAATCTGAGCAGTGGTGTGTATCTGTATCGCCTTACCGCCGGAGATCAGACCTTCATGAAGAAGATGATGCTGGTAAAATAATCCGTATCCAGCGACGGTGCCGGGAGGTGCCGTCGCTGTTTTAATGCGCGACTCAGATCCGAATGATCTGAGTATTAAACAAATAAGCTGATATGCAGAAATTTAAAGTAAGATCTGCGCGTGATCTGGGATTGCAGTTTACCGATAATCCCCACAAAATGATCGGGCAGGACGGCGCCTATTCCATTCCGCTCAACGGTGAGACCTTATGGTTTTTCGGGGATACGCTGATCGGAACCCGGGATCCCGGACAGAGCCTCTGGTATCTTGATGGCCGGGCGGTCGGTGCCGCCGATATGTCCGGCCGGGGCACGATTGAACGTATGATCAATAATACCGGATTGCTGCTGCACGAGAAGACGGGACGCAACGGGCTGAACGACTATCAGTATATCCTCGATGAAACCGGCGGTTTAAAGAACCTCATCCCTCTTTTTAAGCATGAAGATCATGATGAGATACGTGTCTGGTGCCAGCATGGTATTTCGCTGGGCGAAACGATATATCTTTCGTTTGTCAAAGTTCGTATGCTGGAGGAACCCAACGGTGTTCTGCCGGTGGAATTTGAGATCCTGGGTTCCGGATTTGCCAGAGGATCAAAAAAGGACTGGGTTTTCGAGCGGATCCTGTTCAGAGGCAATGATCTCTGGTGGGGAAGCAGTGAGCCGCGCTTCGCTTCGGCGATATACCGGGAGAATGACTGGATCTATTGTTACGGGGTGATCGCCGATGAACAAAAGATACAACAATGTTATCTGGCAAGGGTCAGCCGGGGCAATATAGAAAATCCGTCTGATTATGAGTATCTGACTGATCAGACACCCCGGTGGGGCAAAAATATCAAAAAAGCCATTCCGGTGATGAACGGCATGCCCAATGAACTGTCGGTTTCTTATAATACCTATCTTGACTGTTATCTGGCCGTACATTCTCTCGGTCTTACAGGGATCACCGTTGCCCGGACAGCCCAGGCACCATGGGGGCCCTGGAGTGACCCTGTTGAACTGTGGCATGTGAGCACGGAGCATGAAAAACCGCTTCCCTACCCTAAACTGATCTATGCGGGCAAGGAACATGCAGAACTGGCGGAAGATAGCGGCCGGATCATTTATATCACTTTTATTGAATTTGAGGATTATTTTCCACATTTGATTGAAATTACCCTTGAAAAGAGCGGTTAATGTTCTTACCGACTCTATCATCCGATCCGAACCGGTGCGGCCCGGTCTGATCAATTAAGAATCTGGAATAATTATGATCCCTGATGTTGCCTTCTTAAAAAGTTCGCCGATGATCCACAAATTCGGCGATCTGTTCAATCCCCCCGGCCTGACCAATTTTATCGGTGTCGTTCACAGCGAGATCGATGTTACCGGGATCAGTTCAATCAGCTTTCCCCCCTTCTCCTGTGCCAGTCAGCGCACAGCCTCTCTATATATCAACGGCCGTTATTTTCCGGCAACGGGAAGCCCGGTCACATTTATCTGGTTCCCGGATCGGATAGTACGGTATGCAACGTATAACGGACTGGACATCGAATCCATCACAACCATGCCGTTCGGACAGCGGGCCATCCTGATAAAATTGCAGGTAACCAATACATCGGGCGTTGAGAAGGCGGTCAGCCTTCGTCTTGGATTGAATGGCGGTATTACCAGGTCCCAAAAATCATGGAACACCCCGCTGCCTCCCTGCGAAACGGATAACCGTATGCAGGTCGACCAAGGGAGAAATGCGGTTATCTTTTCTGCGTTACACAGCACCGCGCATATGTTGCAGGGCGCATTGCCGAAGCCGGAAAGGGTGGTTGCCGGCGGTCTCGAGTATTCGTTAAAACTAGGCCAGGCTGAGAACAGATCGATCTATTTGATCGTTCTTGCCGGTGATTCGATCGATGAGCTCCAGACCGTTTTTGACCGGTTGACCCGCCAGGTAGAACCGGTGATCGAATCGGTGCGTGAAGAATGGAACAACCAGCTGCGGGCAATCTTCACACCCGGCAATGACCGCTATTCCGGCTCCCTGCCCGAACTGGAAACCGACGATGCAGATATTTTGCGCATGTACATGATGTCGGTCCTGGGTGTTGTATACTTCAAAAGAGACAATCCGGCTTCGGTTTATGGCCGGGCATATGATACATTAATGCCCAAATACTGGCAAACCGTGACGTTTATCTGGGATTACGCCCTGAGTTCATTCGTCCATGCGCTGCTCGATCCTGAAGTAATGCGCAAATATCTCGAAGAATGGATGCAGCTTGATATTTACCATCATTTTGGCACAGAATATCTGACCGGCGGACCGGTGGGCTACTGGTATTCAGCCAATGACTTCAATATGATGACCTTGATCAACAATTACCTGCGCTGGACGGGGGATCTCGCCTGGCTGAACAATACTATCACGAATAAAAAAGCAGATAAAAAAGTAATCAATTATATCCTGCAGTATGCCACCAGCTGGCAGCGTTTCAGGTCTCCCGGCGGGCTGGCTGATTATGGTGAGATCAATAATCTGCTGGAATGTGTCAGCAGTTACGTGCATGAAGTGGCCAGTCTGAATGCGGCCAATATTTTCATTATGAGAACTGCTGCAGAAATATTTAAACTGGCCGGCATGCAGGAACAAAGTGAGGCATGCCTCCGTGATGCCGCCAGCCTGGTCCCGGAAGTCATGAAATTGTATGCCTCAGGCCGGGGATACTGGCGCACACGATTTCCGGACGGAAGTCTCCGCGATGTGCAGCATTGCTACGATTTCTTCACCATACTTAATACGATCTCTGAAGATCTTTCGGAATCGCAGAAAGAGGAAATGGTGCATTTTTTTGTAAATGAATTGCAGACACCAGCATGGATGCGCGCACTGGCTCCCGGCGACAGTGATGCCATGTACAGCGAACGCCCCGACCATCAGTGGAATGGCGCATATCCCGCATGGCCGGCACATTCCCTCAAAGCGCTGTACCGGATAGGCAAGCCGGATATCGCTTTTAACTGGCTGAAAGGTCTGGTCCGGAGTTTTAACCAGGGTCCGTTGGGACAGGCCCATTTTGTCGATGATGTAATCGAGACCGAGGACGGCGGTGCCCGCAAAGCGCCTTATAATGTGCCCTATATGACCGACTGGGCCTGCTCGGGTGCCGGCAGCTGGGTCAGTGTCCTGATTGAATCCATCTTTGGTGTAACGGCCAAACTGGGTGGCGGATTGACCGCCCGGCCGCAGTTCAGCGGATTTGATCCACGCTCAGAACTGCACAACCTGGTCTATCAGGGTAAAAAATATAACGTTTCAATCAAAGGACTGAAGGAGATATAATACAGAACCTGCAAATTGGTGATTTTTACCCGGGAACATTTTTAAATTAATTTGAAACGGATAATCTGTCGCTCCTTTAATGCTTTTTAATTTTCCGGGTGTATGATTGACATGCAGAAGGAATAATAAAAGGTATTGTCCTGACCATGTGTTTATACATTTTAGTTGTCACCCCGCCGGGGCGGGGTCCTCCTGATTCTAATCCGGACTCGGCAAACAGAAAGATTATTCAAGATGACCCTTCATGTTCGTCCTTCAGGTATTTTTTCAAACACATGGTTATGACCAGGAAACTAAGAAACAGCAATAAACTCAGGCCAGAGGTGGCATTTTGCGTTTTAATGATTTCTTATCACAATTAGGACAACTTAAACACAATGAAGCCAGGCGGACCGCGGTGGATAAGTTTGTCAGCCAGGTCCGTTCAGAGGGATATCCCCATTTTGAAGATGATACCACTGCGGTGCTGCTCTATCAGGGCGATGTCACAAAGGTATCGTTGATCGGAGATCCGGGCAACTGGATGGATGGCATATCTTTCAGCCGGGTCAGCGAAACGGATCTGCATTACCTCGTTCTGACCCTTGAAAAAAAAGCCCGCACCGAATATCTCCTGAAAATCAATGATAGTGAAGAACTGATTACTGATCCCATGAATCCGTATATCGTCCATAACGGCTTCGGTCCCAATTCCGAGCTGGCCATGCCCGGATATGAACGTCTGAACTGTTTTCAGGAATATGTATTTGGTAAAAAAGGTGATCTGACCCGGCTGGAACAGCTCGAAATCGCTGCCGGAATCTTACCGTATCCCCATGAGATCCTGGTATATCTGCCACCAGGGTATGCGACGGACGGCAAACCATACCCGGTGATGTATGTGCAGGACGGAAAGGATTATGTGGAGTATGCACTCACACCGGTATTGCTGGATGATCTGATCGGATCGGGAAAGATAAAACCGGTGATTGCTGTATTTATCAATCCGCCAAACCGCCATCAGCCTAAAAGCCCCAACCGGATGACCGAATACGGCATGAATGATGACTATGTCAATTTTATGGCGGATGAACTGGTGCCGTTCACAGATGAACGATTTAATACAAATCCATATCCCGCATCACGCCTGGTTGCAGGAGATTCATTTGGCGGTCTTATTTCAGCCTATGTCCCGTTCGCCAGAGCCGATGTATTTGGCATGGGTTATAGCCAATCCGGATATCAGTCGTTCAATAATGACCGGTTGATCGAGGTCTACCGGGCGGAACAGAAAAAACCGGTCCGGCTCTATGTGGATGTGGGAATCTATGAAAAAGCCGTCGGTGCCGGTATGCTTCCGGCGGAAGAAACGGATTTTTTAAGTGCCAACCGCCGGTTTGAGCAGGTTCTGCGCGAAAAACGGTACGATTATGTCTATCGTGAATATCCCGAAGGGCATACCTGGGGCAACTGGCGGCGTCACATGGCCGATGCACTTGTCCATTTTTTTAGGACATGATCATCCGTGATAATTTATAAATAGAGACTTCTGAAAAATTGTTTTTATTGTCAATCCGATCCCGGTTTAATCGGGAGAAGGAATCTCTTAGCTTCAATTTTTACAAAAGATTGCTTCGCCGCCCGCCAGGGCGGGATTCTCGTGGCGAGGCCACTCCTTTGGAGCAATGACAGATAAAAGTCTATTTTTCAGAAGTCTCACATAATTTTTCAGTCTATTCAATTCCGGAGATATCAATGCGTTTTGGTATGGATTACGGGGGCACCAATATCAAATGCGGTGTCTTTACCGACAGCGGTGAAACGGCCGCCTTTACCGAGGCCAAACTCGCGGGTTTTACCGACCGGGGCGAACTGCTTGAAAACCTGATCGGTTTCGCCCGTGAGATCTGCACCGGGTATCATATCGATAAGGGTGGATTGGCCATCAAGGGCCTGGTCAATACTGTCGAAGGACGTGTGGAGGAAGACATCGGCGCCGGTAATCTGCTGGCCGGTATTGACCTGCGTAACAAGTTCAGCGCTGCGCTTGGATTTCCGTTTTTCATTGAAAATGATGCCCGCGCCTATGCCTGGGGCGAGTGGAAGTTTGGTGTGGGAAAGTCCAGCAGGGTGATGGTGGGCATGACCATCGGCACCGGACTCGGTTGTGCCCTGATCGTGGATGAAAAGCCGTATCAGGGATCCGATCCTTTGGGCGGCATCCTGGGCGGGCATATCAGCATTGACCGGAACGGAGAACAATGTCCCTGCGGCCAGCGCGGATGTCTGGAGCTGTATTGTTCCGCGACTGCCCTGTCTGCATGTATCCGGAAGGCCCATCCGGAATTTACCGGCCGGGTGGATGCCCTGCCCGAGTTCTTCACCGCGTTGAGGCAGGGTAAACAGGAATATTTAAAAACACTCGCGTCATTCCAGGCTGATCTGGCGGTTGGGATTATAAACGTCATCCATGCGTATGGTCCCGATATGATCGTTCTGGGTGGCGGTGTCATGGCTAGCAGCGATATTATTCTGCCGGGCCTGACCGAACTGGTGCATAAGGGCGCCTGGACTTTTCCGCGTGAAAAAGTTAAACTATGCGCCGCAAGCCTGGGTAATAAGGCGGCCGCATTGGGTGCCGCTTTTCATCCGGGACTCGAACACTCCGGATGACGGATAAATTTGCGCAGACAAATACGGTAAATGAGGACAGTATCGAACACAATTCAAGTAAATCAGATATGAGCGATCCGTTTGCAGCACCTCTTTCCGAACATCAGACGGAATATCCCAGGGGGTTGTATAACGACTATCCGGTTTTCAAATGTGATGATATTTCCGTCCGTGAAGGATATCATGCCCTGAGCGAACAGATCATCGTTGCACTCAAACAGGGTCTGCGGGTGCTGGTTATTGATGGCTACCACGGAGTAAACTGGACCTGTCTTTACGAAAAACTCAGTGCGCTGCTGGCAGCGCACCACATTGAACAATCATGGTTCCCTGTGGTTGATGCCCTGGCTGATGAGCAAGAGATCCAGGAAAAAACAGCTCCCTTCCTGGGTGGCGACGATCCGGTGTTCGGCACACATTACCCGTTTGGACCGGAAGTCTTTTTCGATGCTGCGAAGATCGCCCGGATGCGGGTAGAAGCGGCCAAAGCGCGCGGCAGATCTGCCGGCAGCTTAACCGTTTTTTACGGCACCGGCGCCGGCCTGATCGAGTTGTGGGACCGGCTCTGGTATATGGACATAGCCAAGGATCTCATCCAGCTGAAAGCAAAACAGGGAGAATTAACCAATCTCGGGATAAACAAAAATCTGCCGTTCGGGCAATTTTATAAAAGATCCTATTTTGTCGACTGGCCCTCACTGAACCGCCTGAAAAGACACCTGCTGCCCCAAACCGACATGTTTATCGATCTGAATGATCCGGATCAGCCGCGGTTTGTCAGCGGCCGGGAATTTCGTCATGCCATGCATCAGATCGCGCAGGCGCCCTTCCGTGTCCGGCCCTGGTTCCTGCCCGGCCCCTGGGGAGGAAAATATGCCCAGGGGCATATGGGTCAGGATCCCGGTCAGCCTAATCTGGCCTGGTCCTATGAATTGATCGTTCCTGAAAACGGCCTTGTTTTCGGTGACCGGGATCATTCTGTCGAATGCTCCTTTGACTGCCTGATGTTCCTTGAAAACCAGCGGGTGCTCGGTAAGGAGGCGGCGGCACAGTTTCTGTACGAATGGCCGATACGTCTGGATTATCTGGATACGATAGATGGCGGAAACCTGTCCGTTCAATGCCATCCGCGACCGGATTATATCCGCGACCATTTCGGTGAAACCTATACCCAGGATGAGACCTACTATATCTGCAATGCCAAACCGGGTGCAAAGGTCTATCTCGGTCTTACGGAAGATTGCGATCCGGGAGAATTCCGGTCGGCTCTCGAGGAGTCGCAGAACAGCGGGAAAGAGGTGGATATTGACAAATATGTCAACAGCGAGCCTGCCAAACCCCATGATCTTTTTCTGATCCCGAACGGCACGGTGCACTGCAGCGGCCGGGGAAATCTGGTACTGGAGATCAGCACGACACCATATATTTTTACGTTTAAATTATATGATTATCTGCGAAAGGACCTGAACGGGGATCTGCGTCCGATCAATATTGAACACGCATTCAACAACATTTATTTTCACCGAAGAAAAAAATGGGTGCAGGAGAATCTTTTAGCCAAACCGGAGCTCGTTGACCAGGGCCGGGGGTGGCAGAAATATGTGCTTTACCGGTTACCCCTGACATTCTACGATATTTTCCGTGTACACATTGAGGAGTTCTATGAATTTGCCACGGAAGATCACGCCTTTGCCGTGAATCTCGTCGCGGGTAAAAAAGTTGAAATAAGTTCAGGCTCAGGTCATTCAAGCCCGCTTGCTTATCTGGAATCGATGGTCATTCCGGCTGCCGCCGGGCATGTAACCATACGCAATCAGGATAAATCACCCTGCAAACTGGTCATGGTGCGGGTGCGCCCCGGAATTGGCAGCGCCATCCCGCTGAACGCGGGATCTTAATAAAAATGCTGCCACTTGGTACACAGATGGAATTGAGGGATTAATAAGGTATCATGGCAGGATATACACACCGTGAACGTGTGCTGGCTGCTTTCAGTCATGAAGAACCGGACCGGATTCCCATCGATCTGATGGGCAACGCGTCCATGCTGCTGGATGACACCTATCTGCGGTTGCGCGACCATCTCGGCCTTGCCCCGATTCCGCCAGTCCGGTCAGGGACGACGGCCAATTATTATGATGAACGCATCCTGCAGGAACTGGATGTGGATTTCCGGCGTATTTTTTTGAAAAAAAATCCAGGGAATAAGGTTGTCCAGCATGATGAAAATTCATTTACGGATATCTGGGGTATCCGTTATGAACGGTTCGGTACGCTGGTCAATATAACCGAATATCCACTGGCCGGCGCAGCAGGTATCAAAGACATCGAATCTTATCACTGGCCTTCAGCAGCGGAAATGTTCACTGCCGATGGACTTGCCGACCATGCCGGAAAACTCTATCACGAAACAGACTATGCGCTGGTCGCGCGAAATCCACTGGCCGGCGGCTTCCTGGAACACTCCTGCAATCTAATGGGCATGGAAACCTTTCTGCTGATGATGGGAGCGGAACCGGATATTGCCAAAATGCTGATCAGTAAGTTGCTTAAAATATATAAGGATGTCTACACGATTTTCCTCGATGCTGTGGGGCCTTTTGTTCACATGGTGGAGGTGAGTGATGATCTTGGCAGTCATGAGAACATGATCATCTCACCGGTTATGTATCGCGAATTTATAAAACCAGCCGAGGCTGAGCTGTATGAATTGATCCATCGGAAAGCGCCAAATGCGAAGCTGTTTCACCACACGGATGGTGCCGTTTTCGATATCCTGCCTGACCTGATTGAGGTTGGCGTCGATGTTCTCAATCCGGTGCAGACCTCATCCAGAGGCATGGCCGGCAATCGTCTGAAGCAAAATTTTGGCCGGTCACTTGTATTTCATGGTGCCGTCGAATCGGTCAACCAGCGCGCGTCTGTCGATCAGGTCGTTGCTGAGGTCAAGAACCGGATCGATGTGCTGGCGCCGGGTGGCGGATATGTGCTTGGACCCTGCAATCATATGATGGATGTGGCCCCGGAAGCCATTATCGCCATGTATGCCGCCGCCCGGGAATACGGACGGTACAAATAAGCTGGAGAACAAACGATGGTGAATCCATAAAAAATATGCCGCAAAGAGCTATGACTTCCAGGGAACGCATCAAAACCGCCATGCAGCTGGGACAGCCCGACCGGGTACCGGTATGGTGTCTGCTGAGCCTGGGACACATTGTCCGGAACGGCAAGCCGGATGGGAAAATTCCGGAGACCATCGAGGAACTGGTGGAAGCGGAGTGCACCCTGGCCCGAAACTATCATTTTGACGGCACACTGGTTTATTTTCCCGGAACCAGAAGATCTGCAAGGATTGGTGACTTTGTACGCCGGTCGACCGATACACTGCCGCAAGGGGATGCCGATCATGATTTTGACACGGCCGATCCGGAAAAATGGCGCAAAAAGATACCGGAATATCAGTACGATGACTTTTTCAGCAGTCATTACACCAGGGAGATTCTCGGTGATTCTGTGCATATCGGGGGCTGGGCTCCGGATGGTTTTTCCAAGGCCATTCAGTGGTTCCCGAGTTTTGATGAAGCCATGATGGCCTCGGTAAGTGATCCGGTCCGGTTCAGGGCACTGGTCGATTATTTTGATCAGGAATGTATCGCCTGGGCCAGAGCCCAGATTGAACTGGGCGGTCTGGAAAGCATCCAGATCTCGTCCCCATATGCCGGCTCGTCGCTGATCTCTGTTCCGTCTTATCGTCAGCTGGTATTGAATTCAGTACGAACACTGGCCCGCGAGATCCGCCGGTCGGGCGGCTTTTCCTATTTGCACACCTGCGGGTTTATCGCCGACCGGATCGATATCTTTGTCGAAACGGAGGTTGACGGTATCGAATGTATGGATCCGCCGCCGCTGGGGGATATGAAGATTGAAGAGGCCAAGGAAAAAGTCGGCAAGAAAGTATTCCTGAAAGGCAATCTCGATTCCGTGAATGTGTTGTTGCGGGAGCAGGACACGGAACTGGACCGGATTATCAGGAAAACACTCCGGGCGGGCATGACCGGTGGGGGATATATTCTAAGCACGGCATGCTCGGTCGCCCCCGATGTAGCGCCCGGAAGAGTAAAACGGCTCTGGGAAATCTGCCAGGAATCCGGCATATACTGAGACCGGTTGCCGGGAGAGAACCTGCCGATGCCGGTTACCTAAGAAGCCATACCGGCACTTTTTATGGAAAAAATGCAGGATGTGGAATCTGTTGGCATCAGTTGACGGCGGGTGATCCTTCGACGAGCTCAGGACAGCGCTACAGGGAAGTGAAGAAGATGATTTTAATCAAGTGACCTATCATATCAAATATTTTTCATCAAGAAGACCGATTCATCATTATATTCGGCCTTTTTTTGTAGTAAGGCTTGTAGTAAATCCCGTCAAAAACACCCTATTTTGATCCTTTAGTAGTCAATTTTGGACAAAAAACAAGGGTGCACGATTTTTCGGTATCACCATTAACTGTTCCAAATATTCCTCCCGGCCTAAATCCCTATCCCGCACAGAGCGTAAGTCTCAGTTCGGCATAAGGTTCATCTTTGGATGATAAATATACAATGCCGCTTAAAATAACTCCTGATAATGATCCATTACCGATGCCCTTTGAGGCTCCCGTGCTATGATTAGCAATTATTATTTCCTCTTTGGGCGCGCTGACGTAGATTATTTAAAAAAAACAACTTGCTTTGAGGATTTTTATCAATTTTTCTATCAGCCCGCTCCTATAATGATCTGGATTCCTTTAACTCCAGGTTCTCTCACGATCGGTGTGGCAACTGATATCGTGATTACTCTGCCAAAGGAACTTTTCAGGTTTCCAATCCGCAATCCTGCTCCTACAGAAGCATAGGGCTTGCTCCATCGACCTGTAGAAAATTCTCTTATTGAACCTGCATCTAAATAGGCCACGAAACCTAATTCCACCAGCCCCAAAAAATTCCATGAGGTAAATACACGATCCTCCACTGTGAACATCCAGCGTTGCTTTCCAAGCCGGAAATAATTCATATAGCCACGCAGTCCATCAATCCCGCCCAGATAGGTTAGGTCCTCTGGAAACGGATGCGTACTATGAATGAATCCGAAGGCAAGCATGATAGTCTGACGGGGCAGATGCTGATCAAAAAAATTAATCATCGCTTGCGACCAGATATGAGTCGGGCCGCTCTCTTCACTCACGCTTTGCCATTGGACATTTGCTGACAAAAAACAGTATTTATCAAAGGAGATACCCTTACCAGCAAAACCTTCGTGATAAACCGCATTCCATGAGCTGCCCAGTGATTCAGGAAAATATCCCCCGCGCAACTGTACATCCCAACCCAGGTTGAAATCTTCTACTTTTCCCATAAAATTGATATTCCGTCGTTGAATATAATCATCCTGAAAAAACTGCCAGAATCCCATGATACCCTGAAATTGGCGGTCACGGCTATCAAAGTTCGGCAGGGGATCCGGCTTAAATACCTTGATGGGATTGTAACGGTATCCGTTTGCCTGCCATTCCAAACCGAGGCGCTGGGCGGTTTTATCATGCTGCCACACCATAAAATGGTAAAAGAGAGAAAGCGAATTTTGCTGTGCCGACATAGCAAAGAATGGCTCCCCCTTTTCATAATAGGTTTGAATGCTTTTACTGGAATTTGCCGCAGCACCGGCCGCCCATGGTGAACGAACATCATAAAAAGGGTGATTCAGCATGCTGTGCCACGCAATGCCATCGGATAATTGTCTATATTGTGTGAAAAGCAGCCACCGCGAATGCAGAAAAAATGGATCCTGATAAGCAAAATCTGTAAAGGTACGGTCGATTGTTTTCTGGTAACCCAGCTGAATTTGTTTTCCTAATCCGAGGAGATTATACTCCCGGGCCATCACACTCCATTCACTTTCACCGCCAATATAGTGCAAAGTCATGCTGAGTTTAAGGCTCCAGGCGTCATGGATTTTTACAATGGCCGATACCGTCCCATCTGAATTTTCAGACGGCATAATCACGGCATCGCGGACAAAGGGGAGACTGCGCAGCAGACGCTCGGATGCCTCTATTTGCAATTTATTTACAGGCTCTCCTTCTTTGAAAATAAGAGCGGGAAGAATACTGTTTGCATGTGTTTCTATATGGATAAAATTAGCCCAGCGACCGATAAAGTGATTCTCTTGCGGATTTTGTAAATTGAAAACCGGTAAAACAGAGATCTCGATATGACTTATGATCGCATGGCGATTTTCCAGATCGGTCCAGCTGTCTTGTCCATAAAGAATACATTTTGTCATTAGCGACAGAATGATGCTTAAGATTGGTAACAATGAACGCATAGGTCGTTAAATTTTATAAAACTGAACAGATTTTTTTGATGTCTGACCGAAGGATGATTTGAATACAGAATACTCTCATGTCGGGAAATGTTCAGTATTACCGTCGATTATTGCTTCTAAAAATGCCGCCCCTGTTTCCAGTGCAGATCCAGCTATAAAATTTGTTGAAAGCCTCAGAAATGGGTGCGCCTCTTTAACGGCAGGTTTAATTTAAAGATAATAAGAGGTTCCACAAATAAAATTTTATGGGATTTCGGTCTTGCTTTTTTGATCACCCGGCACTCTGGCCGGCGCATCTTCCACCTCCCGTCGGAGATTAACGGGTGTGTCTTTGCACGTTATTTCAGATCAGGTTAGATTTTATCCAGCGCCCGTGCCAGTTAATTTTCCGGTAAGAAATTTTCAATAAAATAGAACCCCTCCTCGCCGCTTTTAAAGCCCGTAAAGACAAACCGCGTGCCGTCCGGCGACCAGTCAAGGTGATAAATTTTTACATTCATCAATCCGGTTTCAATATCTTCGATGCTGCCATCATTTAATGACATAATCTTTATTACTTTATCATCCTTATCGATATAAGCGATCTTTTTGCTTTCCGGCGACCAGGCCAGGTCAACGTTAAAATGGGCTTCAGGAACCTCGCCAACCACTTCTGATTTACCATTACCGATATGTACAATGTTCAGGTGCCTGGTTTTCGGCTCATCATTTTCGCTTGTTATATAAGCAATCATTTTGCCATCTGGGGACCAGACAGGAGAGATGATTCGTTTGTCAGATTCCGAAATCAGGGTTTTGGGATCGGTCCCGTCCGCGTTGATGGTAAGAATGCTTGCTTCACCAAATATATCCATTTTATTTTCAAGCAAATGATAGCGTAAAAATGCCACCTTTTTACCATCCGGTGACCAGCTCGGACTAAGATCCACATACGGTCCGTCTATATAAGTTAGCTTTGTCTGTTCCTTTCCATCAACAGATATTTTCCAGATATGGCTGCCGGGCCAGTTTATATTTGCCAGGGTATCTTCCGTACACCAGGCCGCTGAAATAATAGTCTTTCCATCCGGGGATATTCGGTTGCCGGCCTGCAAGCTGAATGGTTTTAAACGATTCTTTTGAGCGTCCAGGGGGAGATATTTTCCTTCCCCCCCAATGGAGGGAACAAAGGCGAGTGTCATACGCCATTCCTTATTATCACCTTCGGCAGGTAAGGTTGTAAAGAAAATTTCCTTCCCATCTGGTGACCAACGCGGTTGAAGTGCCATGAAGTCATTTAAAATAATTGCTGCTTGTCCGCCACCGGACGGTAAGGTGTAAAGCGCCCGTTCCCCCTTAGATTTGACTTTGACTCCGATCTTATTATCCGATGTCCATCCGGCCAAGCCCAAAAGCGCAGCCCTCCCGATTTCTTCAGGTATATTAATAACCGTTAATTCCCCGTTGGCTTTTCCTTCTTTTGAAACGGGAATAATGTTTATTTCCTGGTTTCTAGAATAGTCCAGAAAGGCGATCATTTTTCCATCGGGAGACCATGAAAGGCTTGAAGCTGTACTTGCATCGGCGACAAGGTTAGGTTTCCCACCCTGTGCGGGGACAACCCATATGCCCTGCTCCCCTTCGTATTTTCCAATGTCCTTGTCTTCCGCAAAAGCAATGAGGCTTCCATCCGGAGAAAATACAGGCTCCCTTGCCTGCATATCGACCAATTGTGTGGGTTCGCCCCCATCAACAGAAACGGTATAGATATGCTGTTCATTATCCTTAACCGTTGAAAACGCCAGGTATCTTCCGTCAGGTGACAAGCTGATTTGATAATTTATTACCCTCATATCACGATAGTTTTCAATGATTTTTTGGGGCCGACCGCCATGGGATGGTACAAGATAAATTGCCTGGTCGCCCTGCTTTTCCTCCAGATGAACTTCATTAAAGGCGATCCATTTTCCATCACCTGACCAAGAGAGGCCGGTCCATTCCGCCTGTATATCGTCGGTATTGATCTGAACAGGCGTCCCGGGGAATTCCGGTCCAAGGTTCCCGGACAGCGGCAACCGCCACAGTTTCTTGTCCGAAACCAGTGCAAGCGCATTTCCGTCCGGAGATAATTTAATCGATCCGTGCAGTTCTGTCGGAATTTTGATTTTGGTAAACTTCGGTTTAATAAGCTGATCCGTTTTTTTCTCAGAAACTTTTATTAATCCGGCGAGTCTTTCCCTGGCAGCTTCCACCTCATTTTTCTGCGCGGGATAATCCTTGATCAGACGCTGATAGGCCTTCAACGCTTCCTGTTTTCCTAACTTTTCATAACACATTCCGATATGCAGCAGTGCTTTGGCGCGCAGCGGTCGATCAGCCGATTCATCATCTGAAACCTGTGTATACATCGCTATCGCTGAATCTAAATGCCCCTCACCGTTTTCTTTGAGCAGAGCCCGTTGAAAAAGTTGGGATGAGGTTTGTGAAAAGAGGGGTGCAATAAATAAAAATAAAGTGAGGACCGGGTAAATGCGATAAAATTTTGGATGGATCATTTTACCAACCTTCAAAATTAATTCCTGATTTCATGAATTAGAGTCAGGATAAAACTAATTAAAAATTCAGCGCCTTGTGTCATAGCAGGGTCAATGTTGTGTAAAAACTGCGTCACAGAATTGTCATTTGAAGCGGAGGCTGCGTATCAGATTTGCTGCAAAATTTTTCCGGTCTTCGGCACCGATATTTAAATTTCAATTTTCTAAAATTACGGGACAAATTTATAACCCGCTCCTCTTACACTTATGATATGTTTTGGGTTATTGGGTTCACATTCCAATTTCTTCCTTAGACCAAGTATATAATTATCCACAGTGCGTGTCGTGGGCATGGATTGGTATCCCCACACCTCTTCCAATAGGTCGTATCGGTTCACCACTTCATCCGCATGTTCAATAAAATATTTCAGAATCGCAAATTCGCGGCTGCACAGCTTGATTTCTGTATCCGCAACATAGGCTTTATATTTTTTAAAATCTATCAGCACCTTGCCAAATGTATACCTCTCCGGATGCAGCCGGGTTTTATTATATCTGCGAAATACCGCTCTTATCCTGGCCAGAAGTTCCGGTAAACTGAACGGCTTGGTGACATAATCATCGGCGCCCAAATCAAGACCGGCTATTTTATCCACTTCCTTACCCCGCGCGGTCAGCATGATAACAGGGGTATCCGGATTTTTTTCTTTCACCCTGCGACAGATATCATAGCCATTGATTCCAGGCAGCATAATATCAAGTACAATCATATCCGGTAATTTTTCCAGCGCGATATCCAGGCCCTGATGTCCGTCCGTTGCCGATAACACATGGTAGCCTTCAATTTTAAGATTATCCAGCAAACCGCGTAATATGCTGATATCGTCTTCAATCACCAAAATGGTCTTTATCCCATCAACCTGTCCTCACTTTCATTTATATTTTGCGGCAGTATAATTGTAAAAGTACTACCCCGATTTACCCGGCTTTCAATTACTATCGTTCCGCGGTGGGCATCAACAATATGTTTGACTACCGTCAATCCCAGCCCGGCACCCCCTTTATCCCCCTGGTTGTGCACAGGCACCCGGTAATATTTATCAAATATATGCTTTTGCTCTTTTTCGGGAATGCCGATTCCCTTGTCACCAACCTGAATAAATATCGAATGATCCTTTGCATACAAATCGAGATTAATTTCTTTGTGTTTAAAAGAATATTTCATGGCGTTGCTTAACAGATTTAACACGGCCTGTTCAATCGCATCGCCATCGGCTTTTGTTTTAATGTCCGGTTCAATTTTCACCTCCATCTTAAAGCCCTGTTCGCTCAACCAGTATGTCATGGAATTCACCGCCGACCGGACCACAGCACTCAGATTGATGCATTCAAAGTGATATTCCTTCCTGTTTTTTTCGATCTTGGCAAAATCCAATACATTATTTATAAGCCTTGTCAGCCGTGCGCTTTCGTTAACGATAATTGACAGGTATTCCTGAAGTTCCTTTTTACTTTTTTGCCGCCCCAGCAACATCGTTTCGGCAAACATCCGGATGGAAGTCAGGGGTGTCTTCAACTCATGGGTTACGTTGGATACAAAGTCCGACCGCAACTGACCCATTGTTTTCTCGCGCGACATATCCCGGAACACCAGAAATATGCCCAGAAACATGCCAAAAATCAGCAGGACCAGGGTGACACTGTACACCCAGCGCCTGGTAATGATATACTGACTGATTATGTCCGGATTTGCGGGTTCGACGGAAATTTGCCAAAGGGGCACCAGTGGACTGAGGTCCCGGATTAAAGAAAATTCATTTATTTCCGTACGCTCCATTTGTCCCTTGCTTACCAGGCGGACTGCAAATTCAAATTCGGTTGGTAAATTTGAAATGTCCGCCAGTACTTTGGCTTTAATAACCTCGAGATTAAATTGGAAGCCGTACATCTGTTCCGACGACTGTGATGAATTTATTACCAGCAGTACGGGTGCATTATCAAAATTGCCGGTAATACCGACAAAATCTTTTGTTATGGATTTAGGCTCCGGAGTCAGATTGCCTTCAATAAAGCGCTGAATCAGTTTAGCGCCCCGGTTGGCGAACTGACTCTTTTTTTGGATAGCGCCGATAGAATGGACTATTTCCCTGTTTAATATTCGACCGGTCCGATCATGTCTGCCATAGCTGTCATGTAATTCATGTAAAATTATTTCAACATGATCTGTTAAAGGAATTTTATCCTGGTTCAGACTGGAAAGAATAAACTGTATAATCCTGGTCCGCTCATCACCCGATATCACAGGCATACTGTTGAGTTGATGCAAAGAATAGTAAGCGAAGGGAATACCGGATCGGTCTATTTCTTCGCCGTACCGTTCGGCCAAAAGTTTGTACTGTTTGCAGGCCAGATCATATAATTTTCTCTTGGTTAATACACGGGCCAGCCCGTTGACGGCCATCGCCTCTTCATGCCGGTTAGCAGAGGTTTTTATTGCCTCCCTGAATGTGACGGTCGCCGCCTTCAAAGATCGTTTGTTGAATTCCAGCTGTTCTGCTTCGTTAAAAGCATCTAGAAAATCGCCAGAATTATAACGTTTTTGAGTTGCCGGCCCTTCGATGAATAAAAAAGGATGCATAAATCTTCCCTTCCGGTCTACGACAAAAACCTGTTCAGTATAATCAAGGGCGTTCAGACTTGAAATTTGATCCTTCCGATCGCTGCCCAGACTGTCGGCAATTTGGAAGAATTTGATGGCGTAATTTTCCAGCTGTTGCTGAAAATTTTCAGCGAGCATCATCGCGAGCTGGCCCTGTTTCTCCAGCAGTCTTTTTTCGATCAACTCCGCCTGAATGGCAATATTTTGAATACTTAAATAGCTGAGGACGAGTCCCGGGATGATAATAAACACCAGGAAAAGAATTATTAATTTTGAAATCGGCTTGATGGATTGTTTAACCATTTTTTGCCACAAAATTTAAATCCCCAGATAATTCACCACCACCCGCCCGTGGCAGGGGCAGGCGGAACTACACGGATAAACCCAGAATATTTAGAAATATTTAGTTAACCATAATAATCAAATGAACAATAAATATCATATTATCACACTTTAGTGTGGAGTAATTTCAATAAATTCAGGTCTTTATCTTTGTATCTCTGCCTGCCCCTGCCACGGGCGGGCGGTGGTTCATGTATAGGGCAGGATCATTATAAATATAATAAAATATTACCGCCCAATGTCATAGAAATGTCATAAAATCAATATTGTAATCTTCTCAATTTATTCTCCATTTAATGGTGAATAAATCCGGATTATGACCTTCCAATGGGAGACCTGACCATTTGATCTGGGACTTTTCCTTTCGGCCGGCCGTTTAAACAGCGGCGCTTTTATTGAAGTTTATCCTGTTCCGGCGGAGGGTCAGGGTGATTAAAATAATTCCCGCTCTTTATCAAATCTGTCAAAGTGGCGCAACTTATGGGAGAGCTGTTTTTTCGCCCAAAAACGCGCAAATCCGCCCGGGAGGGCGAATTTTTAAAAACTTCCATTTTTTTATTTCCGTTAACACAGATAATAACAGTAAGTTATGAAGAATACACAGATTGGCATGAAGTTTGTGATATTGTGTAATAGTTAACAAAAAGAAGTAGGTATAAAATGAAATACTTCAAATCGCACCTCATCGCAGGCTTACTGATTGTGGTGGTGGTGTTCCATACAGATGCCTTCGCCGGAAATAATAGATCAGGCAATTCACCCGCAAAAAGAAATACAAAAACCGCGGCCACCCAAAAAACTTCGGAAAGAGCAGCGACCAGAGATATCACAACCGCACCCGCATCGAAACCGGCTGCCAAACAGCGTCCGGTACAGGTTAATTCTCCGGCCATGGTAAATGCGCGGGTGGCGATACGCACCCAGTCAACACCGCCGCCGCTGCGCGTAGAAGTTATTCCGGTTCGTCCCTATTTGCGCGCTGTATGGATACCCGGATACTGGTTTTTTGACATAAATCTTAATAGATATATCTGGATCTCCGGGTACCGGGATCTGAATCCGGTCGGGATCAGATGGGTGCCGGGATACTGGGGGTATTCGAACAGTTTCTATTACTGGCAGGCCGGCTACTGGGTGTACTGATATGGTATAACTTATAGAAATAAAAAGCCCTGATATTCAGGGCTTTTTTGTCCATAAAATTAAATGTGAAACCACATTTCGTTTTTTTTGATACCGAAATTATATTTTTTGCTTCGCGGTCACTACGCCTTCATTTTTATGACCACAAATGTCACATCATCATCCGGAATCCGGTCATCCACCCATTCTGACCCCTTGCTCTTAAGATGGTCGACAATTTCTTCCGGTGTTTGTTCGGCGACCTCTTCAAATACAGTGCGTACCTTTGTATATCCGAACAATTCTTCTTTATCGTTCTGCAATTCGGGCAGCCCGTCGCTCAGCAGCAGGATCGTGTCACCGGGCGCAAGCATAGTCTCTTTGATCTGGTAGGGGAATTTATCCATGGTACCCAGCGGCATGCCTTTGGTCAGATGTTCTTCGATCACGCGGCCGTCACGGCGGAAAATGTATGCCGGCGGCATGCCGGCCGATGAAAGAGAGAGCTTATTGCCATGTAATTTGACCATCGTCATGCACATGGACATCTTTCCCAGATTCATCTGTTTGATGCAGCGGGTAATTTCCTGAAACGAGAACAGGATATCCGGATTGGGTGCATAGCTGTTGAACAGCGATTTGGCCGTGGTTACCATGGTCCCGGCCTTCATGCCATGCCCGGTGGCATCCCCGACCACAACGGTCAGTGTCCCGTCCATGCTGACATTGAAATCATAATAATCGCCGCCGACTTCCGTGGCGGTTTTCATATAAACGGCGATATCCAGATGAGGCAGCTGGGGCAGGCTTCTGGGCAGCATGGATAACTGGAGTTCACGTGCTTCCTCCAGTTCGCGCGTTTTGCGGGCATTTTCCGCCTCAACCACCTTGTTCTGGGCTTCGATCGCCTGCGCCTTCAGTTCCGCTGCCTCGGCACGCAGTTGCGATTCACGCAGCCGCACATTCTTCATTTTACGCCTCAATTCAAACTGGCGGATGCTGACCAACAGGCCCAGAAACAGACCGGCGTAAAAAAGATATGCCCACCAGGCGCGCCACCAGGGGGGTAAGATATGAATGATCAGGGATCTGTTCTTTTCAGACCAAATACCATCACCGTTGGCACCGCGCACATGGAACACATATCTGCCGGGATCAAGATTGGTATAAGATGCAAAACGGCGGTCCCCCGGACGCCATTCATCATCCACGCCATCCATTTTATAAAACAGTTTGTTTTTATCAGGACGGGAAAAGTGAATCGCCGCAAATTCAAACGACAGATCGTTCTGATCATAATTCAGGTCGATCTGATCAGACAGGTTAAGGGTAAAGCCCTCAATCGCAGGGGTAGAACTACTGACAATGGACCGGTTGGAAATAAGCATATCCTTAAGGATCAGATCGGGGGGTGAGGTGTTTATCTTTCCCGGCAGGAATGCGTTGAATCCGCTGCGGCCGGTAAAATACAGTATGCCGTTTCTGTCCCGATACCCGCCGCCCTGCTCAAATTCATAGCCCTGCAAACCGTCCTTTACATCATAGTTGATAAACAGCATATTGCCCTTGTCTGAATTCAGATCGATGCGTGACAGCCCGTTGATGCTGCCGATCCACAAATTCCCGGATACGTCCCACTCCAGTGACCGCAGATGACCGGTCGGCAAGCCATCTTTTTCATGGAATACGGTAAACTGACCGGTAACAGGATCCAGTTTATTGAGGCCGTTTACGGTGGCAATCCACAGATTGCCATGCGCATCATCGGTAATATCGGTGACCACGTTGTCACTCAGGCTGTTATTATCCGTTTTGGAATTCTGATAATTGATAATGTTCATGGTTTCCGGATCGATACAGCTCAGTCCATCCCTTGTTCCGACCCAGATTTTACCATTCCGGGCAATATGAACGGCCTGACACTGCCCGCCGGACATAAAGGGTTCTGCGTCATCTTTTTTCAATATATCGTTGAATGTCTGATAGGTGGCTTGTGACAGGCTGTACATTTCAATCCCCCAGTGCAGAGAATCTGCCGGCGGCTGGGCATTCCAAGATTCCGCGGAGTGGCTGTCATCGCTGATATAACGCAAACGGTATCTTCCGGGCAATAATTTAAGAAAACCGATCTTTTTGCGATTTTTCAAGGTGCCGCCTGCATGAAACGTTTCGGTCAGCTCCTTCATATCCCATATTATACGCCCTTCCGCATTTTCAAGCCAGCCATAATCGACCATATTCCACTGCGGTAAGCCTTCACCGATTGAAGTGATCAATACATGCACCTCCCCGGTCAGGGCAAAATCGATACTTTTATCGACATAATCCCCGGTCCCCAGTATGGACGACACGGGTCTGCTGAATACCCGTACACTATCCAATAGTTTGATAATTTTAGCATCATAAATTCGTGAAATCTGCGACGGGATCCGTGTCAGCCGATTACTGTTGAGTTCCAGGAAGCAAAGTCCGCCCTGAGTCCCGATCCATAATTTTCCGTTTGAATCAGGTGCCAGGCTTCGGACCTGATTGCTGCTGAGCACATCACGTTTATAATTCTGGAACTGGTAATGCCGAACAGATTTTTTTTTCAGGTCATACGCAAACAATCCCCGGTTGGCGGTGCCAATCCAGAGATTATGATCCTCCGTTTCACAGATGGTGTTGCTGAATTCATCATCCAAAAGACCGGAGGACTCCAGGGAAAACGGCGCTTTGGCTATCCGGCCGTCGGACATATCATACGTATAGATCCCGTTTGATGACGACAGCCACAGGCGCTCCGGATAAATCTGTGAACCTGCGAAAGACGTGACAAACCGCCTGGATTCCTGGGTGCTGTTCTCATCGATGCTGTGCAGGGCAAACGGCTCCTTTTCAGCATCATATTTCAACAGCCCCTGACGCGACACAATCCACATAACTCCATAACGGTCTTCAAAGAAACCCCAGTATCCGATGTTTTTTTCAATGTTTTTTATTTCGGTAAACTTTTCGCCGCCATGATATCTGATATACATGCCATGTGCGATCGTTCCGATCCAGAGATTGCCATTCTTGTCCCAGTAAATCCCATCAACACTGTTTTGAAAACGTTCTGAAACTTCTTCCGTTCTGGTAAACAGATTGACCGTATAGCCACGGTTTGATTTGCGGTCAATTCTGAACAATCCGTTTGTGCTCCCATATAAAATACTGCCGTCTTCGTCTTCAAACAGTTTCCAGGGCATATAGCCGGTCAGTTTTTTATTGTTGAAGTCATTTTCCAGACGCATCTGGATAAATATATTTGAGTTATAGTCAAATGAAACAATACCGAATGAGATACTGGCGTTGAGCAGTTCCCCTCTGGAAGTCTCAATAAAGCTGGTGCTCGAGTTGACGAAGCGTTTTACGGTATTATCGGTCATCAGGACATCATAGGTCTGAAACTTCCCGGTTTCCGGGTCGAACCTGCGGGCACCTTCATTGGTCCCGGCCCAGAGATTGCTCTGTTTGTCTTCATAAAGATAGTAGATACGGTTTGCGGTCTGGGTTGATGAATCGGTATACCGGTAATTTACAAATGCATCCTTCTCTCTTTGATATTTTGACAAGCCGCCTTCTGAGGCGATCCATAAACTCCCCTGACTGTCTTCCAGTATATACCATACAAAATTTGAAGCAAGACTGGTTGAATCACCGGCGATATTCTTATAGATCACAATTTCATAGCCGTCATAGCGGTTCAATCCATCTTCGGTGCCGATCCATAAATACCCGTAGTTGTCCTGACAGGCAATCTGAACCAGGTTGCTGGAAAGTCCATCTTTGATGGAGAGTGACTTAAAGTTAAAATGATCCTGCGCTGAAATCCTGGGTGCCATATACAGCAGGCAGGCCATTAACAACAGAAACCAGTTACGATTCTTTCTGAAATCTGATTTTCTGACTGTTTCCATCAGAACTCCTGATTATTTTATTTCTTCTTCATCATAGTATACAGAGAATCATGCATCTGTTCCTTCACCAGTGCCACCGAGAACCTGCCAGCGGCGGATTGTTGAAAATATCCGCCGGTCCGATCCACTCCCGGTGCCTTTCCACTGGCATCTTTGTTACACCTGATGGTGGGCTTTAAGAAATCTGTATCGCAAATCTTGTTGGATCACATTCGGTTCATTTTCCAATTCAGACCTTTCAGGGAAAACGGCAGGCATCACGTCAGCTGTATCTCGGCCAAAGTGCAGCCGCCAATGCAGGTCCCTATTCTGTATGAGCAGGTTATCAAGGTACTATTTATACCGATCAGGTGTACTCCTTACTAAACGACCATGTCTTTCAGGAAATTTCATCAGGTGTATAATACTTTGAATCGGGATCGCGGGGAATAGGTACAAATCCAAACTGCATGAAAGTTTGGGTTGCATGAATAATGTGTCAACTGTCTACAACAACGATGGAGATATCATCAAGCGTAGTAAGTGATGTGCTAAAATGAGCCACATAATATGCATTTAAATAAAAGATCGGTTTCCGGGAATGGGGAGCGCATTTTCCGGAGCCAGGTCCCAGATCCTTGTATGCAATTGTTTAAATTCATATCCAAAGCGGGTCATGATTGCTGAAAAAGTACCTTTGCTGGTCGATTCCGTAATCCTGTTATGCTCAGAAATGGTTTTGACGGCGGAATTACCAGGATACAGAATATGCCGTCAGGTACAATGGCCGGGGGAAGATCACCGGATGTCAGAATTTTATCTGTCATGATTCGTGATCTTATTAACTTCATTAATCCCGGCTGGCTGCTATATTTTTGGATAATATAGCCAATATGATTAATTTGAGCTCCCGCACTATGTTGCAGAACGTAGTTATGCTAAAGGGTAATTCATGACAGATCTTCGGGAAACTCCCACTGATTCATTTTCCTGGCTGATGGCGCAAACCAATTTTAGCCGTGTCAAATCACAACAAAAAGCACGCAGCCTGCTGATTGGCGAGGATGACCATTCGGTCGCTTATAAATCGCAGTTTGAAGATACGATCCAATCCCTGCGATCGATATTGTCGGATGCCACCGAAATTTTTATACCGGATGAGGTCCGGAAAGATATATACTCAGCCGATACGGGCACCCATATCATACCTGATATTTTTAAGAAACTTCTGGTAACGATTGATCTGTCTTTCGTCATTCGCCCCGGTTCAATCGATGACTGCCGGTTGTTTGTCGAATGGGCTTACAAAAATTCAAAAACCTTTACCATCCGTGGTGCCGGGACATGGCCATTCGGGGGTTGTGTACCAATCAATAGTGATATTGTCCTCGACCTTACCTATCTCGATTTCATGAAAATTGACCGGGAAGAAAAATTATTCACGGTAGGACCGGGTGTTATGTTCCCCAAGGCAAAGGATTTTTTAACGGCCGGTGGATTCGCACTGAAACAGGAAATCACCAATCCCGGCAGCGGCACACTGGCCGGGTGGATCGTAACCGGCGGGTATGGCCTGGGAAGCTACAAATACGGACATATCAGGGAATCGGTAGAACGTATGCTTTTTATTACGCCGAAAGGTGAGCTGAAAGAACTCCTACCGGGACAGGATGAATTTGACCAGGTTTTTGGCAGCGAAGGGCAGATGGGGATTCTCGTCGGCGTTAGCTTGCGCGTCCGTGAAAACACTTTTTTTTCAAAACCCTATGCCTTCTCTCTCGAAGACTGCGAACAGATTGAGATATTTCTGAATCATCTGACCGAAACCGGCCTGCATCCAACTTCGATTATCTACTTTGATGCACTTTATTTGCGTGAAACATACCGGATCGAAAAGGAACAAGCCGCTGCCAGATCATCCGAAGCCCTCCAGAGAAATGATCAGATCCGTCTGGCAGAAGCCCGGGAAGACTACCGGATACTGGACGATCTGGATACTGTCCGGCATGCCATAGTGCTTGAATTTGATGAAAATGTGGATTATCAGCAGGCGATAAAAACACAGATCTTTGGAAAAAGCGGCGAACAGCGGCGCATCGGTCAGATGAAATTCAGACAATTATCGACCGAAATTGCCCACAAACTATGGAATCACCGCCATCTGCCCGTACAGATGAAGCAGAACGGCCCCTCGATGCTGGTCAGCGAAACGATCCTGCCGCTGGCATCATTTGCTTCTTACCAGACCTCCCTAAGTGCTTTTCTGAAGCGTTTAATGAATCTCGAGATAAAATCCGAAGGGCACCTTCTTCCAGGTAAACAGATCCTGATCCAATCCATTGTTTTGGCCGATACCAGAACCTTCCGGCACAAGATCTATTTTGCACTCGTACCGTTGATGAACCAGGTGGCATTTTTCTGGGGTGCAATCCCTTACGGTATCGGAATCTGGAATTCCCCCTTCTTAAAATATCTGCGCAGAACGGTTGGTGCATCTGTCGAAAATCTGATCAAACAGAAAAAATCCGCAGATCCCTCTGCTCTGGTAAACCGGGGGAAATTCTTGAATCCCCGCGGCCGTACATTCCTGTTCAGAATATTTTCAAGGGTGACACCGGTGTTTAATCACTGGATCATAAATACGAGTAATAAGCGTAGACAAGGAAAGAGATTCGATCTGTCTTATCTGCCTGAAAAGCTGATATGGAATCTAAGTGCCTTTATATTCCCAAAAATGGTTCCGCCCAGACTCAGGGCGCCGGAAAAACAGCAGCTGGCCGAGCTGATCTCACCATGCGCAGAGTGCGACAGTTGCGAACGCGTCTGCCCGACTTCCGATGTTTTCGGATTATACGGTCCGGCCACACCGATAACCCGCAGAAAAACTGCCCAGCGAATTACGAATGGAAAAGAAATTTCACATGCTGAGGCACTTGGATTTCTGGTCTGTACACGTTGCGATAATTGCACAAATATTTGCCCGACCGATATTCCACTGACCAAAATATTCGATCTGGTAGAAGAGGACAACCGTTTCCTGCAAAAACTTGCGCTGGATCGTGAGGAAAGGGACGATTTTATCAATCGCTTCTGGCAAATCATGAAGGAAAGTCCGCTGTACGTAGGGCATACGCTGGCCGGGCAGAAAGAGGAAAAATCCCACCTCGAGCACGGATTGAAGATCCTGTATCCACGGGGATTTGAATATGGTTCCTTATTCATTGACCCGGTGACCTGCATTCATTGCGGCATGTGCAGTGATGAGAATGCCTGCATGTACGGCGCCCGTGTAAGCAGACCGCGGCAGATCCCTCAACTGCTTGATCTGAACTGCGCCCTGTGCAACGCCTGTGTCAATTATTGTCCCCAGAATAAACTCGCCCAGGAGGAACGCCAGTATTTCGACCGGCTGATATTCAATGCGGCCGATCTGGAAGAAAAAAAATACCTCATAAAACAGCAGAACCGGCTCCACGATACCACCAAGGTGCAGCGCTCCTCTCTTCTGACCGAAATGGCCGACCGCTATGTGACCGAGGATATTATTATGGAAATCGATAAGGAATCCTCCTCCGGACAGATCCCGGTTTCCGGGATGGGCCAGGGTGACCGGCATATGGGGATCGGATTCGACGCCGAACGGTTCTCTCATTTCCACATCGTCGGACCAGCTCAGAACCGGCTGCATGAAGGCGATCCCGACGAAGAACTTTCAGTGATTCTCGGGAAACGGGAAGATTATTGTAAGTTCGACCGGAACGGAAACCTGGTCAACAAATTGCATCCGAATATCAGGCTGATGACCCCAATCCTGTATAACGAGCTGCCTCTTCAGAGCAACGGCCGGGCTGAACTGGCATTGATCAAAGTTGCCGAACAACAGCGTTCGCTGGTTGTTATCCAACTGGAACGCCTCATCGAACATCATCCTTTCTTTCTGGAGGAGGGTGGATACGAACTGTTGCCGCCTGTTGTCGTCCCGCGTGTTGACCATGAACTCATCCATCGGATCATCGTCAATCCGGCCACCAGCCGTGAACTGCTCACGGATTTATGGCGAATGCCGGTATTCGAAGTAGAGTACCATCCGCACATAGAACGGACCCTGAGATATATACTCGATTCGACCGGACGCGAAGGACAGAACAAGCCTCTGATCAGCGGATATATTGAAATATCGGAATATGATCTGATCGGCTCGCTCAGTCCTACTTCCACTATAAAGAAGAAGATCACCCATCTACTTGATCAGGGAGTGGATATCCTGCATATCCACGGCAAACGCAATAAGGACGAATATTTTGTCACCTCACACGCCGTCCGTGCCATCCACCATTATCTGATGCGGACGGGGCGCCGTCATGAAGTAAGCATCATCGCCTCCGGGGGGATCCGTCTGGCATCCGATTCACAAAAAACCATCCAGCGTGGCGCGGAGGCTACTCTGATCGACTTTGCCGCATTACTGGCGCTGGACCCTTCAGCATATAAAGCCATCATCGAAAACAAACCGACCACCGAAAAGCTGCTAAGTCTGGAGATGGACCTGGCGGTCAACAGGCTCCAGAATCAGGCTGAATCCAGGAAGGTCCAGATCCTGGAAGTGCTCGGCGCCTCCGGATTCAAAGATATCAAGAAGACGGTCGGAGAAGAGGGGCGGCTGATCGATTTTCACCAGATAGAGAACCGTCTGCAGCGGGATGTATTCGAGAACAATGATCTGATTGAACTGTATGAATCGCTGAACCGGATGAATTGTGCCGACGAATCCGTTCCCGGTTCATTCGGGCACTCCTATGACGCGCTGCAACAAAAACTTGTCCCGCTCAACGCCCCGCATGATTTCTACCGACTGGGGGATGCCAATCAGACACTGTACAAGCGTGATTTCGTATGGCCGGGCAATCTGATCGAAGCCATGGGCCGGATGGCGGCAGGTGATCCTGCGATGCTCGATTTTAAGCAGATCAAACCAACGGGTCTGCTGGGCGACGGTTTCGATGTGATGAAAATCCTGTATAACAAAGATCCCATGGATGTCAGCGCAGAGGAACTGAATGCCGTATCGACCGCTCTTCCGCTGGACAAGGACCTGGTGCTGGCAGCACCCTGGATGTTCGGCGGGAAGTCCGTTGGGTCGATTGGGCTGGATAGCTGGCGGGCACACGTTGTTGCCGCCCGCGAACTCGGAATCCAGTTCGATACCGGTGAAGGGGGGTACCCGACTTTCTTTTTCCTGAATTCCAGGGGTGAACCTGTATTTTTCAGCGAAAACGAAATTCAGCTGCTCCGACCTTATTTTAAAAGCGGCCAGACTTATACGGTGGCGCAGATCAAAGATACGCTTTCTGCCAACGGGATATCAACCGGGAGCCACCCTGAGATCTATGCGAAAATCAGCCTGTACCCTTCTCTCAAACCTTTTCATTTTATGGTCGTCGTCGGCGAGGAAGATGAACCTTTTGTATCGACAGAACTGAAAACCGGGCTCTTCGGTGTGACCAAGGAAACGATCAGAAAGGCGCGCCGCGTTGTGATCGCGTACAGCCAGGGCGCGAAGATGGGCATTGGCGGGCACATTCTGGCAAAAAAGGTAAATAAGCTGGTCGCCTATCTGCGCGGAATCGAAGGCCTTGAGCAGCTTAATACTGCCGGTGTGGAATCACTTTACGAACTGCTGCGCAAGCTGAATGCCAAATCCGGTCATCCGTTGCAGGAACTGGCAGCCAGCGGATTGAAGGCAATCGATGAAGCCCAGGGATTACAGCTGGTCACCGAACGATTACAGCACGAGCTCCTGCGCATGCAGAATCGTGTATACGAATTACATGCGCAAGGTGAACTCGATGAAATCATTTTTGAAAACCTGATCCGGGCATGTGAAGCCATTATTGAATACTCCTATACCAGCATTATATCACCCTTTCCTTTTCACAATTGTTATTCAATAGAGGATGTGAAGGCATTTATCGATGTGGTGCACATGATCAACCCGGACGCGACAATTTCGATCAAGGTATCGCCTTCCATCGATATTGAATTTATTGCTGCAGGCCTGGCACGGATCAGCAAAGACAATACAGAGGAGGCTGTCAGGGCAGCATTCGGTGATACGGCTGCCGCCGGAACCTATACGGATGAAATGAAGGCCTATGCACATAAATACGGAATGAAACTGGAAATCTGGCTCGATGGTCCGCGCGGAGGTACAGGCGCCTCGCCGAACATCATAAAAGGTCAGATGGGCATGCATATTGAATATGCCATTCCCCTGATCCACCACCGGCTTGTACAGGATAATTTGCGCAACCATGTCAAATTTATGGTGTCGGGTGGTATCCGGACCTACGAAGATGTGATCAAAGCAGTGGCGCTTGGCGCCGATGGCGTGATCTGGGGAACGGCGCCGATGGTGGCAGTCGGATGTGACCGCAACCGCAACTGCCACGACGGATGCTCACGCGGTATTGCCACAAGCAACCTGACGATGCAAAAGCTGCGCGATGTCGATAAAAACACACAGCAAATGATCAATGCTTTTACCATGCTGCAGATGCAGGTGATCCGGGCCCTGGCCGCGCTCGGGCTCAGCGACATCCGGGAATTGCGCGGCCGGTTTGATAAAATTCACTGGATCGGTCTGAAAGAAAGGGTTGATCATCGATTCCGCATCAGTAAAGAGATCCGCAAAGAAATCGCCAAGGATGAAAAACTGTTTATGGAACGCCTGGAACATCAGACCGGGCAGAGTAACTGCGGTGTAGCAGCGATCAACGGTACGATTTCCGTTCCCGGCATCGTACTCGACCGGGCACTCGATGCCATGCGCAACCGGGGGATGGACGGTGTCGGCATTGCCAAATCGCTTTGCTTCCCGGAACATCCGGATGAATATGCCTACAGTGTAATGGTCAAGGCGATTCTGCAGAAAGATATGGAGTCCAACTTGCGTCTGCAGTGGGAAACCGAAGGCAGGTCATACAGTGAAGACGAGCTGCGCAAAGAATCACGTCGCCTGACTATTTTTTTGCGTACAGAACTGATGGACAAAATCAAAACAGTATTCCTTGATCCATATTTTGAATTTTACAATTCCGGAGATACCGCGCAGGCCCGTGAATCCTACAAAACCGACGAGGCCGGCGAGGAACTGGACTACCGGACATTCGGCAATGCAAACGCCGATCCGGGTGATATATACCGGTTCTTTGTCAGAGTAAAACCAGAGGCGCTGTATACATATATTGAAAGCACCATTTTCAGATATGACTGGGCCCGCTTTTTTGCCCACCAGTTCCCGGGGGTTACTGAATCCAATTATAAAGAGAGACCCGAATTTCTTGCAAAAGCGGAAGATGTCTTCGTCTTCGACCATGGAACGAATCTTACCCGCATCCTGTATGTCTCGGATATGGCCGGTTCTGAACAGGTCGCACCGATCTCTGACCAGGAGCCTGAAAAACTGACGGTCGGCCAGCTGACCACGCTGCGTGATTTCATACAAATGTTTCCGTTTGCCCATAACAAACACCGATATAAACCGCGTACCATAAAGCTGGCCGCGGTCATGTCGAATGGTAAGAACTTCGCAACCTGGAAAACCGCCGGGCGTGAGATTCCATGGAATACGCCAGATGCTCCGAATAATATTATTCATGTGCGCCTGGCCACCGGTTCGGTGGTCGAACAGATGAATGCCCACCCCTTTACCAAACTGCACACCGCCCTGACCCATAATGGGGAGACGACCAATTATGAGGCATTGAAGCAGCGCGTCGAGCAGTTCGACCTTTCGCCCCTGGCGACAACCGATACGGAAGTCGCGGCACTGAAATTCTATCTGACCGCCGGTGAGTGGAACTACCCCGACTGGGCATTGTTTGAAAGTTTTTCACCGACCACGGGAGACGACCTCCAATTGATCGACAGCGAGTTGAGGCAGGATCTGGAACAGGTGCAGCGGGTTGAGTTCACCAGTTCTCCCGACGGCCCCTATCAATATCTCTGTCTGCGTCATAATCCGGACAACCGTGTGACCGAGCGTGTCGATCTGAAAGATCCGGCCGATCTTCGCCCCAATGTGACCGCATTCTGGAAAGATACACAGGGCAGCCGGAACCGCACCTTCAGTCTGATTGCCTCCGAGGAGCAGGCGCTGCATACCATGCTCCGCACCATGGATGAACTGGGCGTCATCGAAGGCTGCACCGCCGATCAGATCCTCAACAGCACCGGCATGATCAGTCGCTATTATTATGATGAAGAACAGAATATTTACGACGTGGAATTTCTGGACCGCTACGGCCGGAAAATGGAAATTTACGATACCGGCCCGCATTATAGTGTCCGGCGTTCCAAGCCCCGGAAGCCGGAATCCTCCGATCGGTTAGCCGGCTGGACGGACCACTATGCATCATTTATACAGAAAGAATTGCAAAACCTTTCATTTAATGATTTTCACTGGATGCTCAGTGAAATGGTCGAAATCTGCGATTCGAATGCGATGTTCGCAAAAGCGCTGGAGATCTTAACCTGGTTGCGCGATACGCTCAGGACAATCAATCCGGGTGAGAAGGCCCCAAGTTCCCTGCTCGATATCACCGATTGCCTTATTGACCGATTATTAGACCGTTGTAAAACCGGAAAGTTCTCCCGCTATATCCATTGCGATCAGGAAGGCAGTACTGCGTTCAGCAAAAAGCCGCATGATCAACAGACGATCGTTATCGATGCGGCTGATTTCCATCCCGAGGGTACGGACCCTGCTTTCTCACTGGCGGCTTTTCTCGGTAAAGCCTACGATCTGGGGTGGCGGTCGTTTATCGTATATCGTACCAGGGGGCAGCGTATGATTTCGACGGCGGTTATGGGCCGTGGCGACACGGATGATGTGATCATGGATGTATACGGATCGGCCGGTGAGTATTTTGGCGCATTTATGCAGGGGGGAACCGTCCGGCTGCATGGCAACGCGCAGAATTTCTGCGGCATGACCATGCACCACGGCGACCTGACCATATACGGAAATGCTGGAAAAGTCAACGGCTACGCCTCGAAAGGGGGGCGCGTCACCATCCTGGGCAATGTGGTGGACCGCGGCTGGACCAATTCGGTCAATGACAGCCGCTGCCAGGATCTCGAGGTATTCATCCTGGGCTCGGCAACCAAATATGCCGGTGAATCCCTCATGGGCGGCAACTTCTTCTTTGGTGGAATGCACTTTGACAACCGGGGGCAGCTGCGGCTGAATGAACGGCCTTACATGAGTACTAAAATGCTGGGCGGCGCTTCACGCGGCACATTCGTATTTTTCGATCCGGAAAAGCGGCTGCATCCGGCACAGTTTACCCACGGCAAGGAGGCTGCCTTTGAGAACGGAGAATGGCAATACTACCTGGACAATATCCGGCGGCTGTTCCGGACAGCCGGAATCTCGATTTATAAAAAAAACGGATCAGAATTTATCAACGTGAACGGGAAAATGATGGAACTCATACCGGATAATTTCCGCAGGATCATCCCCAAAGGCGGTTTGAAGGGGTACGAATCGCATTGATCATTCCGACTAGTCATATTTCACCCCTGGGAAATCTACTCAAATCAAACCATAGCGGCACGCATGAACCCGGGCCGGATATTATTTTCACCAAAAAAATGGATCACAATTTCTTTTTGTATTGCAACTTTGAATACTCCCTGAAACACCACCGCTGCTTAAAGAATATGATATTTTTATCTGACTATACTCAATTTTCCGATAGTCTCTTTTTTATTAGCTCTAAATGTATAAATATATAATCCACTGGCCATATCATTTGCATCCCATTCCTGTAAATAAAATCCCTGAGGCTGGTTTTCAGAAATTATCGTGGTTACTTTCTGCCCGAGTATATTGAACACATCCAGGGTTACTTTTGACGGTGCATTTAATAAATATTCAAAATAGGTACGGTCATTAAATGGGTTAGGGTATTGGTGCACTGCGATATTCAGATCCCTTACCAGATAAAATCTGGAAGTCTCCGAATATTTTACATGAGTACCGTTAGATCTTGCTTCTATTCGCCAGAAATAAGCACCGGCCCTGAATTTAACCCGAACAGGTATCGTTAGGGCACTCAAATATCTGCTGTTATGCGTAATGCCGGATTGATATACGATATTCTCCAGACCGCTGTCACCGTATATTATTAAAAAATACTGCACCGCTGCAGGGGTGGAAACAAAATTGAAATCGATCGTGCTGTTTACTTTAAAAGCCTGGTCGTTTGCAGGACTGACGGCAACCGGAGCGAAGGAATAGATTTTGGTCAAAGATATTTTATCCAGATCACTTAACTTTCTTCTGTGTCCGATACTGTCAATCAAATGTATATATTTTTCTTTGGGTTCAATGGTATTCAGGCCGTTAAAGCTGACAACGGTTTTCCAGTAGTGCATAATCGAAAAAAAATCATAGCGGGTCAGGTTTATCGAATCAAATTTCCGTTCAATGAGAAACCGCCAATCCGGCAGAGCGTTTTCCGGGAAAATATTGATGTATTCATCCCGGTCGCTGCGCTCATGCTCGTGAATTAAACCAAGAGCATGCCCTAACTCATGTATAATCGTTCCATAAGACGCATTAACGGCAATATTTAATGTCTGATTGCCGCCCATCATCCCGAGAAAAGAGTTGTTTATATCAACGGTCTGAATAAGGGTGATGTAATTTCTTTGCTCGGTTCTTTCGATAAAATCAACCGGTGTTGCAGCTTCGTATTCGTTAAACGCTGCCAGGAACATATCTTTTAATCCGGTGCTGGAAAGGTT
>Ga0209536_100001679_pt1 | contig 36312 bp, 27 predicted proteins | sample DeeMarSeWOR28_12_FD_187461 | JGI IMG/M metagenome (GOLD analysis project Ga0209536, IMG submission 187461) | Marine sediment microbial communities from White Oak River estuary, North Carolina - WOR-2-8_12 (SPAdes) (version 2) | ecosystem: Environmental > Aquatic > Marine > Intertidal zone >...
CAAGTGTGAAGATAGAATTTTTCGACTACGATTATATGTTATTTGTCTGATATGTCTCTCCTTTAACTTTTCCCTTAGTCAAACTCTGGAAATATCGGATATAAGTTTTAAGGGAATAAATGCATTTTCAGAGGGTGAACTGCGGGATCTTCTCCACTCTGAAGAAGATGAAGAATTTGATGTACGACTGGTAAAACTCGACAAAATCCTCTTAACCAATTTTTACCGTCAAAATGGTTTCCTTACCGTCACTGTATTTGATAGTCTCATCATTAACAGAAATACGATGAACGTACAGGTCATTTATGAACTGGTCGAAGGTCAGAGGTATTATCTGGACAGAATCGAATTTGAAGGAAATGAAATGTATTCTGACAGAGCATTGTTAAACAGCTTTGAAGATCTCATACCGGGTGAACCATTTGATGAAGGATTGATGAAAAATGCAAAACAGGGATTAGAAAATCTGTACTACAATCATGGAAAACCTTTTGTTGTGCTCACTTTTGATTATGAAATTGAACAGGATACAATGGTTGTCATCAAATGTGCAATCAAGGAAAATCAAACTGTAACGATCAAGGATATGGAATATGTCGGGCTAAAACTCGTCAAACCATTTATCGTCTATCGTGAATTGGCCATTAAACAGGGTGATGTTTATAGCCGTGAGGAACTGGCCTTATCAAATCGAAATTTGTACCGAACCGGATTGTTTGATTATGTCCGTTTTGAATTAAAACCGACGAAAGGTGACTCAACCCAGGCAATACTTGTCATTAGACTACAGGAAGAGGAGCCCGCATGGGTAGGGGCCCGGATTGGTTTCACACATGAGGAAGAAGAATCCTATGGAAATAAGATCGAATTGGCACTTGAGGGCGGACATAGAAATTTGTGGGGAACAGGAAGAAGTCTGAGTCTACACATAGTTCCCTCTTTCGCTTATGATATTGAAACAAAGAAAGCGATTAATCCGGATAATAATATTACCCTGATGTTTGTGGAACCCTGGATCGGATATACCAAAACACCCGGAGTGTTTATTGCTGCTTACCATCTGTACAGACCTCTGAATAGTGCCGACTTTAATGTACTTAGATTCAACTTTGGGGTAACCCGTGAAGTATCGCCAATTCTCGATTTACGCGGATCCTTAGAAGCGAAATTGGTAACTCTGCTTGAAGAAGGTATTGTTGACACGACACTCGAAGCAGACGCCAACCGCGACCAGGTTTATAGCTTGTTGGCATATGGTAAACGGGATACACGAAATAATTTTTTTAATCCAACCAATGGTTCACTAACTGACCTGAGTCTTGGATACTCCTATTCCATAGGAGAGCTGCCAAGTGGTGGAAAGGATATAAAGACATATATAACACTCATATCATCGTGGAAAAGATATCAGCCAATAAAGTGGCGGCCATTTAAACGACGTGAAGGGATAACCATGGCAACCCGATTGAGAGCGGGTGCGATCTTTGAACTTGGTCCGACAAGAAGTCTGCCCATTTCGGATTTATTTTTTGCCGGAGGTGCTACTACCGTTCGCGGGTATCAGGAGCAATTATTGGGTCCCACAACATTCGACTCCGAGGGATATAAAGAAAAAGCCACAGGTGGTAAACTGCTGTACCTGATGAATCTGGAATTTCGTGTACCACTCTTCTGGCTATTTGTGGGAGAAATATTTCTCGATGGTGGTAATGTCTGGCGTGAAATTGAAGATTTTAATCCCGGTGAAGTCAAGTTCTCAACAGGATTGGGGGTTGTATTATTGACGCCGATAGGGCCGATCCGCTTTGATTATGGCTTAAAATTAAATAAGGAAGATTCTGACAGAACTGCGGATGCCTTTCATTTCGGTCTTTATTTTGCTTTCTAAGATTGAATTATTGCCATAAGATACTTATCATCTACATTCATATTCTTTTCTAAAATACATAGTGAGAGTAAACGGAGGAACTATGCTGAATCATATCTGGTTTGCAATGATACTGATCGCCATACTGATCGCAGCAGGCAACGATCTCTATAATGAATTAATTGCACCTGTACCTGCCGGACAGAGTGAGCAAAAAGCAGAGAGTCGGAATTTAAACGAAGAAACAAAACTGGGCAGGGTAACCAGTGCAGCATTAGAAAGTGCCGGCACAGCAGTTGAAATAGCGATTGGATTGATAGGAATTATGGCACTTTGGTTGGGTGTTATGAAAGTTGCCCAGGAAGCGGGTATTACAAATATTATTGCAAAATTGGTACGACCAATTACCCGCCGTCTGTTTCCTGAAATCCCGCAAGACCACCCGGCGATTGGAGCAATGATCATGAATATCGCTGCAAATATGCTAGGTTTAAGTAATGCAGCGACACCTTTAGGATTAAAAGCGATGGAGGAGCTCGATAAGTTAAATCCAAATAAAGGTGAAGCGACTGACGATATGTGCACCTTTCTTGTAATAAATACCAGTGCAATTACACTGATTCCTGCGACAGCAATCGCTATCAGGGCATCTCTCGGCTCGTCAAATCCGCAAATGATTATAGTTCCTTCGATTCTTGCAGCAACCTGTGCAACAATCGTCGGACTGACAACTGTCAAACTTATCCAGGCTTTCAATCGGAAAAGAAAATTGAATCAAACAGAAAATATAAACCGCGAAGAACGCAAAGGCAAAGAATAACTCTATTCTGTCATCCCGGAGGGATCTATGCATTTGTCGAAACAAATAACAGGGTTCACAATAATGATCTGCAATGACCGCTATGAAATTTTATGAAAAATTCTTCGCGTCCTTAGCGGTTAATAAAATACAAGGATACAAATAATGGAATATTTTAAATTAACACTCGATTGGGCTTCGATTGCCGTTATTCCACTAATACTCCTGCTCTTTCTCAGTATGGCATATTTTAAGAAAGTGAAAGTCTATGAACAATTTGTCGAAGGAGCAAAGGAGGGCTTTCAGGTCGGTGTCAAAATTATACCTTATCTGGTTGCAATGCTGGTAGCGATTGCCATGTTTCGCGCCAGTGGTGCCCTGGACATCTTAACGTATATTTTAAAACCATTTACCGATCTAATTGGAATGCCAACTGAGGTTCTTCCTATGGCATTGATGCGACCGCTTTCAGGAAGTGGTTCATTGGGGGTTATGACCGAGTTAATGAAAACCCATGGTGCGGATTCCCTGATCGGCTTTATGTCTTCAACGATGTTTGGAAGTACCGAAACAACATTTTATGTCATAGCGGTATATTTTGGGGCAGTTAATATCCAAAAAACACGATATGCGCTGCCGGCAGGGCTAATTGCTGATGCGGCAGGACTGATAGCTGCTACATTAATCTGTACGGCCATCTTTTAAACCGATGTACCTGAGATACGAGGAATGATATGTCAGATCCTGATTCTCAGAGAAAAAAAGTGTTTATTGCCCCATTAAACTGGGGATTGGGTCATGCGACACGTATTCTGCCCCTGATCAAACGACTTCTTGCCAGAAATTTTGTCGTATATTTAGCTGCATCCGGCAGATCGAGAGAAGTACTAGACAACGAAGTCTCAGGCTGTGTATATCTGGATTTTCCAGCATATCCAATCAAATATCCCCGCTCCAGATTTTTCGTCACAAGGTTTATGTCGGTTATATTTCCTCAAATGATTATTGCCATGCAAAGGGAAAAAAGAATGCTGAGGAAATTACACAGAAAATACAAATTTGACTTGATTATCAGTGATAATAGATTTTCCTTAACATTAACAAACGTTAAATGTTTATTACTTTCTCATCAACTAAGATATAAACTCCCCTGGCCGATCCATAAAATGGAATGGTTGCCGGAGTATTTCAATTATTATCACTTTAAAAAATATGATACCATTATTGTACCCGATGTCAAAGAAGGAGAAACGCTTACCGGTGAATTATCACATGAGATGAGATATATTCCGAAAGAAAAATTATATTACTCAGGTATACTGACAGATCTTGATGTGTCAAATTTAAAGAAAAGTGAGGTTATTGATTATTTGGTCATCATTAGTGGACCGGAACCTCAAAGGACAAAATTTGAAAAAATTATTATGTCTCAGCTTGAAAAACTAACCGGGCGGGTAATTGTCACTCTTGGTATACCCGAAAAAAGATATAAAATCAGAGTGGGAAATGCCGAAATATACACCTATTTGAATCGGCAGCAAATTAGTCAATTCATGTACAATTCCAGATTGATCATATCAAGAGCGGGTTATACAACCGTGATGGAGATGGTTGAAATGGGGAAAAAGGGACTCTTTGTACCGACACCCGGACAGATTGAGCAGGAATATCTGGCAAAATATTATATGGAACATAACTGGTGTTTCTCTACATCACAATATGGATTTGAGATGAGCACCGCAGTTAATATTGCGGAGAAATATTCAGGATTTCCCGATAAATTTTCGCGGACAATGGAAAATTTAGATAAATTGTTCCAGGATGTCATTGATGGTGATACGTAATATAGTATAAACCGCATCCCGACATGCATGTCTCCATCCTGTCGACATGCCGGGATGAAATCGTCCAGGATTTCAAAGGACGCAAAGAATTAGGCCAGTAAAATGGAAGAAATTAAAGGTTTATTAATCGATCTTGATGGTGTAATCTATAATGATACTCAATTGATCACCGGTGCCTCAGATACCATAGACTGGCTGAGGGAAGAAAACATCCCTTTTCGATTTATTACCAATACAACAATGAAAAGCAGGGCCAGTTTAAAAAATAAATTAAAGTCATTCGGAATCAGAGTTAAAGAGGAAGAAATCTTTACTACTGTTTTAGCTGCAGTGTTATATATTAGGAAATCAGGAAAAGAAAAATGTCATTTGTTATTGCTGGATGATGCAAAAAAGGAATTTGCTGAATTCGAATGTAATTCACCAAATCCTGATTTTGTTGTTGTTGGAGACCTTGGTGATGATGTCTCATTTGAATCAATAAATATGGCTTTTCAAATGTTACTCTCTGGAGCAAAACTTATTGCTCTACAGAAAAATCGTTATTGGCTATCTGACAGAGGGTATACCTTGGATGCAGGAGCCTGGGTGGCGATGCTTGAATTTGCCTCCAAGAAAAAGGGGCAAATAATGGGAAAACCTTCTCCTCATTTTTTTTCTCTTGCTCTGAACGATCTGGCTCTCCCCGCCGAAAAGGTGGTCATGGTAGGCGATGATATTGAATCCGATATTAAGGGTGCACATCGTGTAGGAATAAGAGGGATTTTGGTAAAAACCGGTAAGTTCCTACCCTCAGATTTAGAGAGAGAGGATATTCATCCCTGGAAAACGGTGGAGAGCATTGCAGATCTCCCTAAAATTATAAAGTAGTGGACGGTGTCGATTCTTTATTAAATATTTGAACCATAGCTATATTGCGGCGTTCAACGTGATATTAAGTTGTTTAATTTTATATCTTTACAGGAAGTAGAATGCCTAAAGTCGTCATTTTATTACTTTGTCTTTGTTCTATTACAATTGGGCAATCCCGTCTGGAAGAATTGGGACGATTTGGTGGAACCGGAACTGTGCCGGGAAAATTCAAGGCACCATCGGCCATAGATAGATCTGAAGATGGCCGGATATTCATTTGTGATCGCGGTAATCAGCGTATTCAGGTATTTGATCCTTTTGGAAAATTTCGAATAAATTTTGGTGGATTTGGATGGGACGAGGAAAAATTTGATGGACCGGTGGATATCTGGGCCAGATCTACCCTAAATATTTATGTTGCTGACTACAATAATGAAAGAGTGCAGCGATTTGATAAAGATCTGAATTATATCAGTTCAAAAATATCAAATCCGGGAGCGCAGGAAAAATTTCAATTTCGTGAAGTACTGAGTGTTGCTTACTCTCCTCAAGGTGATTTATTTATTTTGGAGGCAGGAGAAAACAAGATTCTGAAGTTTAATAGTCAGGATCAGGGGGATGTCGCTTTTGGTTATTACGAATCGGGAGAAGGAGAATTGACTGATCCTGTTCAGCTGGAACTTTCCTCTGATCACCGGGTAGTTGTCTCTGATGCGGCGGCAAAGGGTGTATTTATTTATGATTATTTTGGCACGTATTTGTTTCAGATAACACATCCTGAGTTTAAGCGGCCCATGGGAATTGCTCATGATTCGAAAAATAGGATCTATGTCGCCGATCCTGAAAATAAGGCTATCTTCGAATTCACCGCCGGTGGAAAATTCCTGAATAAATACAACAGTGTTTCGGGTATACCATTTTCAGCACCAATGGATTTGGTGGTAATTGATGTTGAAAAGCAGATACGGTTCTATATTATTGATGGTGACGATATTTTGATTGCGAATAAAGTGTCTGAACAGCCAAAGGAGTAGGCTCGTTGTTCTTTCGATTTCTCCTTGTAATCCTTCTTTTTGCCGCTCTGAATGTAGGTAATGCCCAGGATAATTTATCTCTGCATCCCTGGCAGATTGATACACTGATTGTACCGGATGAGGTCCTGTCGACCTACCGATTTCCGGAAAACCACAGGGTCATCGATCAGTCAATTATGGTCCTCATTAATAACAGGGAACTCGAATTTCCAGTTGAATACAGATTTGATAAAGAACAAAATTCTCTGACATTCTTCACGCTCATCAATAAATCGGACTCTTTGCTCATTAACTATCAAATACTTCCCGTTTTACTTCAAAGACATTATAGTTTTATTGAATTGGATACAAGTTATAGTGCGCTGGATAGCACAGATACAGTATCTTTTGAAAGAACCGTCTTCGAAAATCCATTCGCTGATTTTGGCGGTAGCCTGAAGAGAAGTGGCAGTATTGTCAGAGGTGTGAATATCGGCAGTAATAAGGATTTAACACTCAATTCAGGCTTGAATTTACAACTATCGGGAAAACTGACAGAAGATCTGGAGATTGTTGCGGCTTTAACCGATGAATCGACGCCGATCCAACCGGAGGGAAATACACAAACTTTAAGGGAGATTGACAAGGTATTTATCCGCTTCAATAGTCCATGGGTTGATGGTGTGCTTGGTGATTTTAATTTGCAATATGGAGGAGCGCAATTTGGTTCATACTCCAGAAAATTACAGGGCGTAAGTCTAACCGGTAAATACAAAGGCTTTGAACTTGGTGGTACGGTTGCTTCAACACGCGGTTTTTTTAATTTCATGTCCTTTGTGGGGCAAGAAGGTAATCAGGGACCGTATCAATTACTTGGAAGAAATAATGAGAAATCAATTATCGTACTTGCCGGAACAGAGAGAATTTGGTTGAACGGGCAAAAACTGATTCGAGGTAAAAATAATGATTATGTTATTGAGTACGGGAATGGACAAATTATTTTTACAAACAGGCAATTAATTACAAGTGAATCAAGAATCGAAGTAGATTTTGAATACTATCCTGCGGCACAAAAATATACGCGTAACGTTTACTCAGGCGTTTCAACAGGTGAGATGTTTGATAAAACATTTGATTTTCGAGTATCCTATTATCACGAGGAAGATGATCCGGAGAAAATTCTGGAAGCAGAAGGGATATTATCGGAAGAAGAACTTCAGATAATCAGAGACGCCGGTGATGATCCTCTTGCCGCCTCGGTCGAAGGTGCTGTTTTTGTAGGTGACACTCTCGGATATTATCTTAAAAGAGATACTGTATTAAATGAAGAACCGTATTCCTATTATGAATACGTCGGTGAAGGCAATGGCGACTATGTTGTTACATTTAGTTCTGTTGGTTCAGGTTTTGGAGACTATATCCGCGAAGGTTTGGGGATCTATCGTTGGGTGGGAAGTGGCCGTGGAGAATACCTGCCAATTGAGTTTTTACCATTACCTACTAAACAGCAACTGTTAGATTTCCAAATGGGATATCAACCCTTTGCTAAATTTCGTGTCAGTGCAGAAGCTGCGACGAGTTATCTCGATAAAAATATCATATCGGATATAAACGATAAAAACAACCGGGGGAGTGCCTTCAGTCTGTCAGCACAATTGGATCAATCCGAACTAAATCCTCTGAATTTGAATCTCGGATTATTATCATTTTCGTTTAACAGTAAATATATCGATCAAAAATTTCAACCGATTGATAGACTCAATCAGCCGGATTTCATAAGGTACTGGAATATATTGCCGGATACCGAAGAATCAAATCAGGAAGAAAGTATAGAGTTTAAATCGACCTACATACCCTGGAAATGGCTTCATCTAAATGGGGGCGCAGGCAGGTTTAAAAAAGTCGCTTTCAATTCCTTTCGTTACAATGCAGAGGTACATATAGACGCTGAGGACTGGTTTAGAGGTGCCATCAGCCATGAGCTCATCGAAAGTACACAGCGTTCCACAAATAATGAGTGGCTAAGGCAGAAAGCAAATCTGAATAAAGATATTGGCATTTTTCAACCGGGTGTTTTTGTTGAGCATGAACAGAGAAAGAATGTTGATTTAAGCGGGACATCCGGATTTTCATTTACTGATATGGGAGGGCGTGTCAAACTCATTAATTTGTCAATCCTGGAAGGATATCTGCAGTATAACCAACGTAAAGATGATGTATTCGTCCCCGAGTTGAGAGGGCAGAAACTACATCAATCTACAAGCTGGACCAGACGACTACATCTGGCTTTAACAGAATGGAACCGTTTTAGCGGTTATCTCGATGTTTCTTTAAGAGAAAAGGATTATACTGAATTTTTTGAAGAATTTAAGGGTGATCTTCTCAAAGAAGATTATCTCAGGTTCGCTTTACAGGATACGGCCTGGCAGGATCGGGAGACAAATCTGATCGAGTTTATGTTAAAAAATTATCAATGGGATCGTGCCTTTGATATACAATGGCAATACCGAATTTCTGTGGGACAAACTGCTTTAAGAGAAAAAGTATACATAGAAGTTCAGGAAGGTCGGGGGAATTTTCGTTATGACGAAGAGCTGGAAGAGTATGTTCCGGATCCAAATGGAAATTATGTCCTTTTCGTTTTACCAACGGGAAATTTTGAACCGATAACACAACTTGGTACCTCAATCAGATTGTTACTCGATCCACGGCGCACCCTCAAAAAGCCTCAGGCGGCATTAGCAAAAATATTGACTCAATTTAGTAGCGACTCATACTTTAGAATTGAAGAAGAATCAAAGGATGAAACGCTCTCAAATTTGTATTTTATAAAATACTCTACTTTTCAGGGGCCGTCAACATTAAAAGGGAGTATCGTCTATAATCAGGATTTGTGGTTCATGCGTCAAAACCGTGACCATTCCTTTCGTCTAAGATATCGATACAGGGATGATTTGTTTAATCAGTTCCTGGATCCGAATGATAATGAAAATCGTTTGAGTATCGAGCGAAGTATCTGGGCAAATTACAGGATTATCGAACAATTAAAAGCGCAAAGTTCAGTAAAAAATGTGGTGACTCTCAGGAATAACCCGGCGAATGAAGCACGAAACAGAGATATTAATTCGTTTATTTTTAATCAAAATTTTTCTTTCAGACCCGATGCCAGTTGGGAGTTCGGCATTGAATCAGAATATGGTCAGGAAGAAGACCTGGCCAATCAGAAAAACCTGAAGATTGACTACACAAGTGCTTTATTAAGAACCAGTTATGCTTTTCTTCGGAAAGGTAAAATTAGTTCGACATTTAATTATCAAATGGTCAATGTTCTGAATAATCCTCTTGATGTGTCGATTCCATTTGAGATGGCCGGCGGGAAAAAAGAAGGGGTGAGCAAAAGCTGGCAATTAAGAGGAGAATACACAATTGCCGAAAATGTCGTCATTTCTCTTTTTTATAATGGTCGCGACGATGCCGGATTTGAAAAGATTATTCATACCGGCCAGGCAGAGATCCGTGCATATTTTTAGAAATTAATTAACCACGGATTCACACGGATTTTTCACGGATTAATAATAATAATAAATAATAGTGTGTGGTTTTAAATAAATATGTTTTTAATTTTCAAAATTATTCCGTGAAATTCCGTGTATTTCCGTGGTAAATAAAAAAATAGTATTGTATAAATTATATGAGAGACATCATTAAAATATTGCTGATTCTTGGATTTTTGATATTGTCTGTTGGGCAGGTCATTCCGCAGGATGTGGTGGGTGAAATTGATTTTATTGGAAATGAAAATATAAGCGACAGTCAGCTTGAAACATGGTCAGGGATGAGTGAAAACTTTCCATTTAATCCTGTGATGATTAAATCTGCAAATAAAAAAATTATAACCGGCTATCAGGAAGCAGGATATTTATTTGCCAGGATTGATTCAACTGTATTTTCAGACGAAATTAAAGCAAATTTTATGTCAATTCGATGGTATATTAATGAGGGATCACTGGTGCGTTTGGGCAAAGTTCGGATGATTCCGGATTCATTGAATATTGAAGATCTTGAGAACCTGGTTGATTTCAATGAAGGTGATAACTATCGCAAGGAAATTATTGAAACTGAAATTGCCGTCATTGGACACTATTATGCTGAAAAAGGATATCCGTTAGCGACGATAGATATTATCAATACATCATTGCGAACTGATGATGATATAAAATATATCGATCTGGACATTAAAATTAATGCCGGGCAGGCCATATCAATCAATAAAATTATTTTGCAAGGAAATCAATCAACACAGGACGAGGTCATCTTACGTGAATTAAGTATAAAGGATGGTCAACGGTACAACCAGAAAAAAATAGATGATATTCCTAAACAACTGAACCATCTTGGATATTTTAGTGAGATCGCTCCGGTGAAAGCAATTGGTTTGCGGGATGGCAAAACAGATTTATTAGTAGAGGTTAAGGAAAGCAATACAACGTCCTTTGATGGCATTGTTGGATATATTCCTCCCCCACAAACAAATCCTACAGAGGAAGGATATTTTACGGGTCTTATTAATCTGAATTTCAGAAATCTGTTTGGCACTGGTCGAAAATTTGAAGTGAATTGGCGTAAGCCAGATAAATATTCTGAGGAGTTCAGGCTTTATTACGAAGAGCCCTGGGTATTTAATTTTCCCATGAATCTTGGTGCCGGTCTGGAAAGGATCGTCAGGGATACCACTTATATTGAAAGATCATATTTTTTGAATTCGACCCTAAAACTATCAGCAGAGTTTAAAGGATTTCTAAATTTTCGTCATAATGAGGTTATTCCGGATTCGCTGGCAAGCAGAATTCTTCGTATGACCCGTAATACAACAACGAGCGGAGAGATCGGTATACAATACGATACCAGAGATTTTCCTGTTAATCCCCGAACAGGTTTACGTTATATGGCCTCATTTTCTTTCGGAACGAAAGAAAATACAGGACCTGAGTATCTTTTACAGGAAGACAGTCTGGCTTTGCGGGAAGGGATTAAGACCATTAGAGGGCAACTGTCTTTTTTCCAGAATTTGTGGCAAAACCAGGTACTGGCAATCAAGTTTAATGGCTCACATATTGAAGGTGATAAAAACCAGCTGCAGCTTTCCGATCATTTCTGGTTCGGAGGATTTGGCTCGCTCAGAGGATACCGTGAAAATCAGTTTCATGGCACTTCTGTCTCGTGGGTGAATCTTGAATATCGATTTATCATTGGAAGAAATTCCAGGGTGTTTTTATTTAATGATTGGGGATTTTATCAATATGAAGATGCATTGGGTAGTCAAAATGATATTCTCGCCGGGTATGGGGTCGGTATACGATTTGACACGCCACTAGGCGTGATGGGGGTTGATTATGGCCTCGGGAAAGGAGATACTTTCTCCACGGGAAAAATCCACTTCGGAATTATTAATACATTCTAATATTTTGCTTTCACTTTTAAATATTCTTATATTTCACTAAAAGGTGAAACACTATATGGTGAAAAAATATGGTGTAAAAAGGCCAGGCTTATGTGTAAAATTATATTTAATTTAATGGTAGAATGATGAGAATTAATCCATTCGTTTTCGGGAAAATTGTAAAGGGTCGTTCTTTTCTAGATCGAAGAGAAGAGAGAAGAGAGCTGATTACGGAGATTGAGAACCATACAAATATAATCCTCTACGCCCCAAGACGATATGGAAAAACCTCTCTGGTTTTAAAATCATTTGAAGATTTAAAAAGAAAGAGGAAATCCTTTGCAGGTTTGGTGATTGACTTTTACAGTATCAATACCAAAGAAATGTTTATACTTAACTTAACGAATGCATATGCAAAAAATAGCGGATTCACCTTAAACAGACTTCTTAAATTTTTAAAGAATTCTATTCAAGATATTTCACCTTCTGTAGAGATCGATCAATTTGGTAATCCAAAAATTAATGTACAGTTTAACCGTCGAAAAACCGACCGGATATTTGAGGAAGTTATTGATTTACCCAAAAAACTGGCGGATAGTGGAAAACTGGTATCTGTTTTTTTTGATGAGTTTCAGGAAATCGTCAAATTAAATGGAAAAAATTTTCAGAAGGAATTACGAGCCGCTATTCAACATCATGATAATGTGAGTTATATTTTTAGCGGATCAAAATACCATTTGTTTACGGATATTTTTCAGAATAGAGATAATCCTTTATATCATATAGGGAAAACAATAAGCATACAGCCGATTGAGGAGAGATATTATACACAATTTATCTTGAAAGAATTTCGGACCATCAATCATAAATTTGATCAAAATGCGGCTTCAGAAATTTATCGAATTGCAACAGGGATTCCCTATTATGTCCAAATGTTGGCTCATGAGACATTCAATCTGGCTTTATTAAATAAAAACACTAAACCACTTGAATTGGTTAACATCGCTATTGAAAATATTATCGCAAATAAAAATGAGGAGTTTTTACTATTATTTGAAAGTTTAAATCGCTCAAGTAAAATTACATTAGATACGATTATTCAAACTGAAGGGCGAGAACTTTTCAGAAAAGAGATTTTGTCTGAATTTAGAATTGCCGCCTCTACTCTAAATAAAGCTCTAAGCACACTTATTGAAAAGGGAATTATTTATAGGTCAGAATCTACATATACTTTTCAGGATGTATTCTTTAAAAAGTGGCTGGAGAGCCGGTATTTATCTTCTCAATATTCCATTTAATGAAAGTGACTGAACACCTTTCCTATGTAGCGGGTTAGACATCTACCTTCAAGAATTATCCATGTAAAAGATGTTGATTTTTACTTGACATTCAACGGGTGGTTAAATATATTTGCCGCTCATTGGGTTTTTGTAATTCTTTTTACAAATAATTTCCATTTTGCGCCTGTAGCTCAATTGGATAGAGCGTTGGATTCCGGTTCCAAAGGTTGGGGGTTCGATTCCCTCCAGGCGTACCAAAAAGGAAATTCGAACTTCGAAAATCGAAATTCGAATTTTTTTTTAACAGAAAATGAAGCGAGTTATGGAGATTGAGTGGCTGAAAGACTGACGAAAAGAGAAGATGATTATTCCAGATGGTATACGGATCTTATTATTCAGGGTAAACTGGCCGATTATTCACCTGTAAAAGGGTGCATGGTCATCCGCCCGAACGGATATGCCCTATGGGAAAAAATCCAGGGTTATCTGGATCGAATGTTTAAAGAATCCGGACATGTGAATGCTTATTTTCCATTGTTTATACCTGAAAGTTTTATGGAAAAGGAAGCTGAACACGTTGAGGGATTCTCTCCGGAGTGTGCGGTGGTTACCCATGGTGGTGGCGCACTTTTAGAAGAAAAATTGTATATAAGACCTACTTCGGAAACCATCATTTGGAGTATGTATAAAAAGTGGATCATGAGTTACAGAGATTTGCCGATCTTAATCAATCAGTGGGCTAATGTTGTGCGTTGGGAAATGCGCACCCGATTATTCCTGCGAACGACCGAGTTTTTATGGCAAGAGGGTCATACGGCTCATGCAACGTTTGATGAGGCCGAAGAGGAAACAAAATTAATACTCGATATCTATCGTAAATTTGCTGAGGAATATTTAGCCGTTTCAGTATTAGTTGGTAAGAAATCAGAAGCGGAAAAATTTGCCGGGGCTCTTCATACATACTGTATTGAAGCAATGATGCAGGATAAAAAAGCCCTTCAATCAGGAACATCCCATAATCTTGGACAGAATTTTGCCAAGGCATTTGATGTCAAATTCCAGGACAAAGACGGCAATTTACAGAGCGTTTGGGCAACGTCGTGGGGTGTGAGTACCCGTTTGATTGGTGCTCTCATCATGGCGCACAGTGATGATAATGGTTTGGTTCTTCCTCCAAAAATGGCCACCAATCAGGTGGTGATTATCCCAATCTGGAAATCAGATGAGGAAAAATCACGTGTACTGCAATTTGCAAACCAGGTTTTCGAAGAATTGAAGCAGGATATAAAGGTAATATTGGATGATCGTGAACAATTTAAACCTGGGTATAAGTTTACTGAATGGGAACTCCAGGGGATTCCGGTTCGTGTTGAAATTGGGCCCCGTGATGAGGCGAATAAGCAGGTTGTTATCGTCAGACGCGATACGAGAGAGAAAAATAATGTTACAGCGACTGAAATCAGGAACAAAATAAATTCACTTTTAGTTACCATGCAAAAGGATTTATTGGATAAATCTCGTGCATTCAGGGAAAACAACACGTACACAGTTGATGACTATGATGACTTTAAAGAGCAGTTAGAGAATCCTGGTGGTTTTTTCAGTGCACACTGGTGTGGATCAGCTAACTGTGAGTTTAAAATCAAAGAAGAAACGAAGGCAACAATCAGAGTGATACCTTTTGAACAACCAGATGAGCCGGGAAAATGCATGTTTTGTGGGCATGATTCAAAAGGAAGAGTTATTTTTGCACGCGCATATTAACTTAATAAATATTTTTTAACAGATTTTCAATGAATGTAAAATTAATATTGCATTCTTAAAAAAGTTTAATTATATACAGGCACTATGTATTACCAAAGATCAGGTTTCGGATTTGGCAGACAAATGACACCAGCGGTGAAAAACATTCTTTTCGCCAATGGAATTGTCTTCCTTATGTCAATGCTTAATGCACAACTCTATAATTTTATTTCCGATAACTTTGCCCTGAGAGCATATGATGTTCTATTCGAATTCAAGATATGGCAATTGGCGACGTACATGTTTATTCACGGTGGATTCTGGCATATCTTTTTCAATATGTTCATATTCTGGATGTTTGGAACTGAACTTGAAATGGAGTGGGGAAGTAAACAATTCTTAAAATATTATTTTATTTGTGGCATTGGTGCAGGCATCTTAAATATTTTGTTCACTTCCAGTCCAACAATCGGTGCATCCGGAGCAGTTTATGGCATTATGGTCGCCTATGCACTGAGATATCCGGACCGGCCTGTATATATTTATTTTTTATTTCCGGTAAAGGTGAAATACCTGGTTGGATTTCTTGCACTTATATCTTTTTTCAGCACCTGGAATCCTCAGGCAGATGGTATCGCACATGCTGCCCATCTCGGCGGGATATTAATCGGCTTTATATACCTTAAATTATGGCACAAAATTCCGAGTTTAAAATCGATTTTTAAACAACCGGCTAAAAAGCCAAAGTCGACAAAACCAACTGAGGATAAAATGGTTGAATATTATCGTCAAAGAATTGATGAGTTGCTCGACAAGATTAACAGGGTTGGCTATTTGAATCTTAATGATGATGAGAAAGAAGAACTGGAAAAAGGTTCGAAATATCTGAGAGAGCATGATGAACAAAACTATCATTAACTATAAATTTCCAACATAAGGAGGATCCTTATGGCTTATTTCGAAAACTTAACCTGTGGTTGCGCTGACTGCCATTTTAATCATGATAATTTATGTTATAGAGAAAGTATTGTTTTAGATCTAAATGGAACCTGTGAAGATATGGAAAACTGCGATGATTACGAATGTAATGATTGTGAATTTTTTGATTTTTGCCAAAAAGAGAAGAAGTTTAATTCAACAGCATTTACAGCAGATTCAGATTTATATCATGAAGACGAGTATTAAGAAAAATAAACATAAAAAAAAAGCCGAGTTAACTCGGCTTTTTTTTTATGTTTATTTATAGTTTTTTCTGATAGACTCGGTAAGTTTTATGCTTGACAGATCCTAAAAGTTCGATTGCTTTATTCATCGGTTCGTTATCTTCTAAAACCCAAGACATTTCACCTCCATCAAGACCTCTCTTTTGTGCCCGTTCGATGGTCTCAATATAAAATATTGGTCCTAAACCTAAATGCTGATACTCGTGAATGACACCCAGGGTAACAACACGAACATTTCTGATTTTTTTCATGCCGGTTAAAATTTTGAATATCCCTGTAGGCAGCAATTTACCATTTGGTATCTTTTTTAAGATCTCATTAATATTTAGCAGAGTCATAGAAAATCCTATCGGTCGCCCATCTTTCTCAGCAATCAATATAAACTCTTCATCGGCAATTAATTTTAGGTTATCTGCTAAGTGTTTTATTTCCTCCTCTGTTAAGGGGACAAATCCCCAGTTTTTACTCCAGGCGTCATTATAAATTTGAATAACTAGATCCACCTCTGATTTTAGTTTCTTTAAATTAATATTGCGGATAGTTAGATCCAGTTTCTTTGAGGTTCTTTCGGCTATCGCTCTTAATTTTTTATGTATTTCCAAACCACGTATATCGAGGTACCAGGCATAGAGATCACGAACCTTCTCCATTCCTTGCTCCTCGCATTGTTTAACATAATATTCAGGATTATGACACATCATAATATAAGGTGGCGAATTAAATCCATCAATTAAAAGCCCTGCCTCGTCATTGGTAGAGGGATTAAAAGGCCCGATCATCACGTCTTTTCCTTTGTCCCTGAGCCAATTCTCAGTGGAATCAAACAAAGCCTTACTCACCTCTCTGTCGTTAGTTGATTCATAAAAACCAAAAAAACCAGAATTGTCATTTTGAAATTTATTGTAATTATCATTTGTGATCGCAGCTATTCTACCCACAATCTCATTATTTTTATAGGCAAGGAACATCTCCATTTCAGAATGCTTAAAAAAGGGATTTTTCTTTTTATTCAGCAGATCCTTACGATCAATGATCAGTGGGGGTACCCAGTGGGGATCATTTTTGTAGATGCGCCAGGGCATTTTTATAAAATTCATTAAGTCTTTTTTGGTCGAAACGATCTGAATATCAATATTTGCCATCAGAGGCTCCCTTTTAGATCAATCCCAGTTCCTTGCCGGATTTTTTAAAAGCATCGATAATAAAATCAAGATGTTCTTCTTCATGAGTAGACATGTAGCTTGTTCGCATCATCTGTCTACCAGGGGGGACACCAGGGGATATAAAAACATTGACAAAAACACCGATATCATAGAGCATACGCCACATTTTAAATGCCAACAAATCGTCTCCCACAATTACCGGGACAATGCCTGTTCGACCTTCCAAGACATTAAAACCGGCAGCGCTTAATTCCGTACGTATTTTATTGGCATTTTTAATCAGCTGATCAACCCGCTCGGGCTCATTTATGAGTATTTCTAAAGCAGCCATGGCAGCGGCTACAGAAGAAGGAGTAGGAGAGGCGCTAAAAATAAGGGCGGCAGCATGGTGTTTAATATAGTCGATGACTTTGGCTTCAGAAGCTACAAAACCTCCCAACGATCCGAATGTTTTACTAAACGTACCCATTGAAATATCGACGTCTTTTTCGAGGTCAAATTCACTGGCGGTGCCACGGCCCCCTTTTCCGATCACACCGACAGAATGCGCATCATCGATCATCAATCTTGCATTGTATTTCTTGGCAATTTCCACTACACGTGGCAGGTCAATAATTTCTCCACCGGTGCTGAAAACACCGTCGCTGACGATGAGTTTATTACTATCAGGAGGAAGTTTTTTTGTCACCCGTTCAAGATCATCCAGATCCATATGACGATAACGTACAACATTGGCCGTAATTCCTTTTGCCATCAAATTACCGGCGACGATACAGGCGTGATTATCTTTATCAGAAATGATATATTCGCCGCGTTGGACAAGTGTTGGAATTATTCCCTGAGCCGTCTGATATCCGGTACTAAAAAGTAAGACTGATTCCTTATTGAGAAATTTCGCCAACTTCTCTTCAAACTCAACATGTAAATCGATTGTCCCCGTCAAATATCTGGAGCCGGAGCACCCGGTTCCATATTTTTTTATAGCCTCAATAGCAGCTTCTTTCACCTTTGGATGAGCAGTAAGACCGAGATAATTATTTGATCCGGCCATTACAATTTTACGCCCTTCAATCATAACAACGGGACCCTCATTTTCTTCAATAGGTCTGAAATATGGATAAAAACCGGCAGCCTTTACCTCATCCGCTCGCGTAAATTCATATGCTTTCTGAAATAAATCCAAAAATCCTCCCTCACAGCTATAGTGGTTTTTTTGATGGAAAATTGAGTTAAATTAGGAATTATATTTGATTTGCGAAATATAGGAAAGTTAAGTAAAATATGCCATTCTTTTTTATTGACGTTTAGTTGTTGTTAATAATAGATATAGCATAAGGATTGTGGATGAAGGTTTTTATGACCGGTGCGACCGGATTTGTAGGAAGTTTTCTTGCCGAAATACTGCTAAAAGCAAACCATGAAGTCCGTTGCCTGGTGAGAAAAGAAAGTAATCTACGGTGGATTGCAGATCTTGATGTTGATTGTTACTATGGTCATTTATATGACGTAAACTCGCTTATACACGGTATGGAAGGATGTGACGCTATTTATCATGTTGCCGGGGTGACGAAGGCAAGAACGGAGGATGAGTATTTTAAAGGAAACTACGAAGGGACAAAGAATGTTGCAGAGGCTGCGCTTAAACATAATAAAAAAATCTCACGGTTCGTTCATGTCAGTTCTCAGGCTGCTGTTGGCCCGAGCCCGACAATTATTCCTATTAACGAAACCCATCCCGGAAATCCATTAACCTATTATGGTAAAAGCAAGTGGGCTGCCGAAGAATATGTAAGGTCACTTATAGGTAAAATGCCGATTACGATTGTACGTCCTCCAGCTGTTTATGGACCACGGGATACAGATGTTCTTGAATTTTTTCGCACAGTGAAATTTGGATTGATTCCTCAGCTAGGTGGTTCCGACAAATATTTAAGTCTTATTCATGTAAAAGACCTGGTGCGCGGTATTATGATCGCCGCTGAACATAAAAACTCAATTGGTGAAACATACTTTATTACCAGCCCTGAGCCGTACTCGTGGGAAGAAGTTTCCCGTATCACCTTGAATATACTTCAGAAAAAGGGCTTTCGGGTTCCTGTCCCTGTTCCTTTAATAAAAACTGTCGCCGCTTTGAGTGAAGGCCTGGCCTCCCTCACAAAAAAACCTGCGCTGGTAAATAAGCAAAAAGTAATTGAGATGGAGCAGGATTTCTGGACATGCTCGCCAGATAAGTCCAGGAAAGAATTAAATTTTGAAGCAGAAATCAGTCTTGAAAATGGTATTCGGGAAACATTGATTTGGTATAAAGAACAGAAGTGGTTATAATGGATGCTAATTGGTACGAAAAATGGTTTGGAAATGAATATCTGTCAGTATATGCCCACCGAGATGAAGAAGAAGCCCAACAACTTGTCCAATTAATTCTTACATATATTTCTCTTGATAAAAACTCAAAAATAATTGATCTGTGCTGTGGGCAGGGAAGACATGCTTATCTGTTTGCCCGGGAAGGATTTAATGTCTATGGATTTGATCTATCCCGGAAGTTATTGCAAGTGGCTAAATACAAGAATGAAATAAATAAAAATACTTTTTTTATCCAGGCAGATATGAGATTTTTGCCCGTTACTCATTCTTTTGATCTCTTGCTGAATTTATTTACCTCATTTGGATATTTTCAAACCGATCAAGAAAATAAGGATGTGTTTTACCAATTTCATCAGGCACTTAAATCCGGTGGTTACTTTGTTTTTGACTATTTCAACAGTTCATATATTGTCAATCATCTTGAAAGATTTCAAAAAGAGCAGATTGGGGATTTGATTGTTGAGCAGGAGCGATACATCGAAGGATCACGTGTGGAAAAAATTATAAAATTGAAAAGACACGGCAAACAGTCAATATTTTATGAGTCAGTTAAACTTTATACACCTGATCAAATTTTTAATATGATGGAAGAAACAAGTCTTGATGTAAGTTACATATTTGGTGATTATGAAGGTTCTCCTTTAACAAAAGATTCAGAAAGAATTATCATTATAGGAAATCGAGAATAAGAAAACCTCAAAGTTTTGTATGAATACAATATTAAAGCGCCGATTATACAATTCGTTCTATCAGGACTATATTTTACAGAAATCAGCTGCCCATCAGTTTATTGATTCTCCTCATCAACTCGCCTGGGACCAACTCATCCCCCGCTTGAATTTGGACTCAGATCGTTATCAATATATAAGAACCGTATTAATCAACCAAAACAAAGATCTTCATTCCCCGAAAGCAGAAAATTATCTTGACTTTTTGCAGAGTCAACAGAGTGTGATTATCGTTACCGGTCAGCAATTAGGACTTTTTGCCTCACCTCTATATACCATCTATAAAATTGCGTCGACTATAAAATTGACAGAAAGTCTCAATAGTCAAACACAGAAATATAAGTTTATCCCTGTTTTCTGGCTTGAATCGGAGGATCATGACTTTCAGGAAGTGAATCATATAGGAGTACAGGACAATAATTTTCTTCCAAAACACTATGTTTATGACGGTGAAGACAGGGGAAAAGTATCTCTCAGACATTATCTACTAGAATCTTCTATCTCATCATTTTTATCTGAAGTTAAAGGGAATCTTTTGAATACTGAGTTTTCTAATGAACTCTTTGAAAAACTTAATAATTTTTACAAACCGGGTAGAAAATGGACGATGGCTATCCGGGATTTTTTGCAAGAATTATTTCACCCCTATGGATTGTTATTTTTTCAACCCGGGGAGAATGAGGTAAAAGAATTATCTGTCGATTTTTTTATTCAATTTTTGAATAATTTAAAAACATTGAGAAGTTCATTTGAACAAAAATCAGGGCAATTATTATCTGCAGGATTTCATAATCAGGTAAAAAATATTGCCGGACAAACTTTTGTACACATGGAACAGGAACATAAACAACGTGAGCATCTATATGTAGATGGTGAATCATATTTTTTTAAAAAGTCTCCTCAAAAATATCATCTCGATGAGGTTATTGCAAAGATAAAGGAAAATCCTTCAAGTGTTTCAAGTACCGTTGTAAGTCGTCCACTTTTACAGAGCTGGCTTTTACCGGTTGCGGCCTACATCGCCGGCCCGGGGGAAATTGCCTACTGGGCTCAGCTAAGTCAAATGTTTAAAGAAATGGATTTAGTGATGCCTGTTTTATATCCCAGAATATCAGCTACCCTGATTGAACCGAAAGTAGCGAGGTATATGGAAAAATATTCACTCAACCTTGAGGAAATACCCCTAAGTTCGAACCTCTTTATTGAGCAGTACTTTAAACAATTAAATGAAAATGCCGGCCAAAACCCCCTTCGCAATTTGGATAAGATGTTAATAGAGGAATCAGCTAAAGTTGAGGCATATATTAAAGCAGTTGATCCGACTCTGGTAGATATGGCATCCAAATCTCTTGAACGGATGAGACAGACCATTTCAAATCTTGAAGGTCGTCTTGTGAAAGCGCAGGAACAGAGGCAAAGTCAACTGACGAATCATCTGAAACAACTTCACGCCTCTATTTATCCAAACGGGATACCTCAGGAAAGATTTCAGTCTATTATTTATTTCTTGAATAAGTTTGGACCAGAAATTTTGGATCGGATTGTAATGGAACTTGAAATCAATACATTTGATCATCAACTTTTATATCTTTGATATAAAATATTTACAAGTCCATCAGCAAGACCAATTTGTGGAACATATATCTGACTGATATTTCCCCAACGCATAACGGATGTAAAAATTTTAGCGGCTGGTAGTATAACATCCGCACGGTCCGGACGTAAGCCAAGTTTATAAATCCGTTCTTCAAATGAATATTGACGAATCGATTTAGAAATTGAAAGAAGTTTTTTATAGGTGATGGGTTGGTTTTCCTTTTTTCCTGATAGCCTGAAAATTTTGTTTATATTTCCACCACTGCCGATAGCACTGATTTTGTCAAAACTTGAACACTTTTCCTTTGTCCATTGTTTAAACTCCGTCCACTGCTTTTTTGTTACAAGATTATTTAATAATCGTATCGTACCAATATTAAATGACTTTTCTTCGACAGGCTGATTTTTGTGATAAAGGGTTAATTCTGTACTACCACCGCCCACATCAATGTATAAATATGCTATATTTGGCTTGAGTTTTTCTTCGATATGTGTAGAGAAAATGATATCTGCCTCTTTCTTGCCGTCAATTACTTCAAGTTTCAGACCACTGTATTTAGCAATTTCATGTAAGATTTTTTGGCTATTATCGGCTTCTCTCATGGCAGATGTCGCGCAGGCCATATAATCAATTGGTTCGTACGCTTCCATTAAATATTTAAAAGCGAGCATCGTCTTGGATAATTTTTTTATTTTTTCCTGAGGGATAGTTTTACGCAAAAAAGCGTCATCACCTAATCTGAGAGGAATTCGAACAAGGGATTCTTTTTTAATCAGAGGTCCTTCTGTGTGTTCAAATACTCTGGCCAATAAGAGCCTTACAGCGTTGGATCCTATATCAATGGCGGCAAATTTCATAATAATACATCCTTTTGGTTTTTTTGACTGAAACCACTGAGTATCGCGCCAGCAGGCGGATCCGCCTACTGGCGGACACTGAGAATTATAATGAAAAAATTTCTTTATAAGTTATTTACTTTTAAAATAAAAATGAAATAGAAGATTAATAGAAATAGAATGAAAACATTAGGATGATGGAATTGACGACAGAAGACTTCGGTATATCATGTATTATCAATTGAAGAATGATACTTCTTTAAATAATCATATGTTTGCCATTGGGTCCTGATTTTTTTCCTGGATCGATCTCTGCGGTAACGATTATCTAATTTATCGTTCAATATTCGTGCCCGGACATTATCCTGCCATTGGATATCCATATATGTGCGAAGTTCATTTTTTATATCTTCATCATAGACAGGACAGGTCACTTCAATACGATGATCAATATTTCTCGGCATCAAGTCCGCAGATGAAATATAAAATATTTCATCTTCATTATTGCAGAATCGATATATACGGGTATGTTCCAAAAATTTATCTACGATGCTGATCGCCTCGATATTAATGCTTATACCTTCTATACCCGGTACAAGAGAAAACATTCCACGGACAATCAATTTTATCTTAACCCCGGCCTCACTGGCTTCATATAATTTCTGTATCATTTGAGGATCGGTCAGACCATTAAGTTTTAAAAATATATAGGCAGGTTTTCCCTCGCTGGCGTTTTTAATCTCTTTTTTAATCAACTTGTTGAGACGTTTTCGCATAAAATTCGGAGAGACGATCAGATGTTTAAAAGTATCACTTTTATACGTCTTAACAAAAAAACTAAAAATTTTACTTACTTCCTTTGTCAGTCTCTGATCCGCGGTAAAAAGCGCATGATCTGTATACAATCTGGCTGTATCTTCATTAAAATTTCCAGTTCCGATAATCGCATAATGAGCTGTACCACCTTCTTCGGCTCGTGTTACCAAACATAACTTCGAATGGACCTTTAGACCGGGAACACCAAAAATAACCTTTACCCCTTCTTCTTTTAAACGGTTTGCCCAGTAAATATTTGATTCTTCGTCAAATCTTGCCTGTAATTCCAGAACTGCCACAACCGTTTTACCGTTTTTTACGGCATTTATCAGGGCGTGTAATACACTGGAGTTCTTGGCTACGCGGTAAATAGTCATTTTAATGGAAAGCACCTGAGGATCAATTGATGCCTCTCTTAAAAGATCGATCACGTAATCAAATGAGTGGTAAGGGTAATGAAGGAGTATATCTTTATTTTTCATACACGTGAACAGACTTTCACCCGGCGGAAAGTCTTTATGAGAGAGACTTTTTATTGGCGCATAATAGAGTTGTCGGGATCCAATTGATGGAAACCTCATGAAATCACGGTTATTATGATACTTTGATCCCGCAATCAGTGTATCTTCTTCGGAAATATTGATTTTTTCTTTTAGAAGTGTCAGAAAATCGTCCGGAATCCTTGAATCGTAAATAAAGCGGATAGGATTACCGGCTTCTCGTTGTTTTATACTTTTATGCATTTTTTCCATATAGCTCTCAGAAATATCATCGTCAATTTCCAGCTCAGCGTCACGGGTAATTTTTATTGTATAGGCTACATGTTTGTCAAAATCGAAGATTGAAAAAATATCATCTAATCCATAACGAATTACGTCATCGAGTAAGATGATATATTTTTTCCCTTCTGATGAGGGGAGAACCAGGAATCTTGGTAAGACATCAGATGGAATCTCGATAATCGCATATTGATTCTTTGATGGATCATTACCATTATATAAACAAATAGAAAGATATATCGTACGGTCACGGAGTTGAAGTGTACCGTTTACCTGAGCAAGCATTATGGGTATCAGTTTTGGTCTTACTTCAGAATGAAAATAATTTAGTACAAATTCTCCCTGTTCCTTGGTTAAGTCTTTTTCGTTAATTATAAAAATATTTTCCTTTGCCAATTCTTTAATAAGTTTTTTAAATATTTTGTCAAATTTTTCATGTTGTGAAAGAGCAATCGGGGTAATCTCTTTTAGAATTTTATTCGGATCATCACCCATATACTTTTTTGCTTTTTTACCTAAAAAAGTCAAACGATTTAGAGTCGCTACCCGGACACGATAAAATTCATCTAAATTGTTTGAACAAATTCCTAAGAATTTCAATCTATCAATAACAGGCACATCCGGAGAGTCTGCTTCCTGCAAGACCCTTTCATTGAAAGACAACCAGCTAATCTCTTTATTTCTAATCTTGGAAATCATCAAACCTGTCAAAAATATTAGAAGTATATTTAGTAGGCAGAATGAACCGATTTTTTGTAATAAATATCATAAAATGATTAAATTTGGAAAAAAAAGGAACAATCATGCAATTTTCTATTTAATATAATTGAAAATATGATGCGAAAGCAAAAAAAAGTTTCTGTAACTTGAACAAAAACAAGCAAAAATTAGAAAATGACAAAAAAAAATGTAATTGAACAACTAATTTCAAGTGCGCTGGCGGAGGATATTGGACAGGGAGATATAACTACAGCGGCTACGATCGATACAGATAAAGAAGGATTGGCACAGATTATCGCTAAACAAAAAGGTGTAATTTCAGGGATTGAGTATGCAAAAATGGTCTTCTCCTTCGTGGATCCTGATTTATTATTCTCCGGTGACTATACAAATGGTAAAGATGTTCTCGCAAATGATACTGTTTTAACCATTGAAGGAAAGGTTGTTTCGATCTTACAAGCAGAGCGTACCGCATTGAATTTACTGGCCCATCTTTCGGGCATTGCCACACTTACCGCTCAATATGCAGACCGGATCAGAGGATCCGGCGTCAAGGTAACTGATACACGTAAAACTACGCCGCTTTGGCGAGAATTAGAGAAAGAAGCGGTGCGGGATGGAGGTGGTCTTAATCACAGAATGGGTCTGTATGACATGGTTCTGATAAAGGAAAATCATATACTGGCAGCAGGTGGTATAAGCGAGGCAGTGCAAAAATGCAGAAAGTATCTCTCAGATCATCATATTAATTCTAGGATTGAAGTAGAAACTACGAATTTAGATGAGGTGAGGGAGGCACTTTCATGTAATGTCGATCAAATAATGCTTGATAATATGGATAGTAACGAACTGAAAGAGGCTGTGAAATTAATTTCCGGGAGAGCAGTTGTTGAAGCATCGGGAGGGGTTTCTCTTGAAAATATCAAGTTGATTGCTGAATCAGGAGCGGATCTGATCTCCGTCGGTGCCCTGACACATTCCGCTCCTGCCTTTGATTTCTCATTATTGATAAAAGGTAAATAAATGAGTGGTTCGAATCCGTTATGGCAAGATATCCTTCAATTTTCCCGACAAAAAACAAGAATAGCAGTAGGTTTCATCCTTCTCGGTATACTGGGATTGATCCTTCCAATCATACCGGGAATATTACTTTTATCGATTGGGGTATTTTTAATTAAACCTGAGTGCTATGAGTCTTTTAAAAAGTGGTTTGAAAAGTAATGTTAAAAACCTGCTTCATAGCTGCCAAACACCATTCGTAAACTGTCAGAAATCTCACCCAGAGTTACATCATTCTTGATACAATTTACAATAGCAGGCATGATGTTACCATCTCCCTCTGCGACAGATTCTAAATGTTGACGGGCCGCAGACACTTTTTCCAAATCTCTATTTGATTTAAACGATTGAATTCTTTTAATCTGTTTCTTGATCATTGCTTCATTTATTTTCAAGATATCCACAACGGGCTCTTCATCCTGAATATACTCGTTGACACCAACAATTGTTTTTCCGCCATTTTCGATGTCTTTTTGATATTGATAGGCACGGTTAGAAATTTCATTTTGAAAAAATCCCTTTTTTATACATTCAACGGCTCCGCCCAATTGATCAATTTTGTCAATATATTGATGGGCACGCTTTTCTATCTCTCTGGTTAAATATTCAATATAATAGGATCCGGCAGTCGGATCACAGGTATCGGTGACACCACTTTCATGTGCAATAATTTGTTGGGTCCTTAAGGCCATTTTTACAGATTTTTCTGTAGGAAGAGCTAACGCTTCATCGAAAGAATTTGTATGAAGCGACTGGGTTCCTCCTAATACAGCAGCGAGTGCCTGCAGTGTTACGCGCACAATATTGTTTTCTGGCTGCTGCGCTGTTAGGGTGCTACCGCCTGTTTGCGCATGAAACCTCATTCGCATAGATTTCTCGTTTTTTGCTTTAAAACGGTTTTGCATGATGGAAGCCCACATCTTTCTGGCGGCTCTGAACTTCGCAATCTCTTCAAAAAAGTTGTTGTGAGCATTAAAAAAGAAAGAGATTCTCGAGGCGAAGTCGTCAACATTCATACCGGCATTGATTGCTGTCTGAACATAGGTTATCGCGTTTGCCAAAGTGAAGGCAATTTCCTGAACCGCGTCTGAACCTGCTTCCCGGATGTGATAACCGGAAATACTGATTGTATTCCAGCGAGGCATGTTCTGAGAGCAGTAGCTAAAGATATCGGTGATAATTCTCATCGAGGCATCTGGTGGATAAATATATGTCCCTCTGGCAATATACTCTTTCAGTAGATCGTTTTGGATCGTGCCTGAAAGATTTTTTTTGTCAACACCCTGTTTCTCAGCGACAACAATGTAAAATCCCAGCAGTATCGCAGCAGTCGAATTTATAGTCATGGAGGTACTGACTTTTTCGAGGGGAATATCGCTCAGAAGTATTTCCATATCCTGAAGTGAGGATATGGGAACTCCCACTTTACCAACTTCCCCATCAGATAAGAGGTGGTCAGAGTCATAGCCCATTTGGGTGGGAAGGTCAAAGGCAACGGATAATCCGGTTGTACCACTCTCAAGGAGATATTTAAATCGTTCATTTGTCTGTTCAGCGGAACCAAACCCTGCATATTGGCGCATCGTCCACAAACGATTCCGGTACATACCCGGTTGTACACCTCGGGTAAAGGGAAATTCTCCCGGAAAACCGAGATCTGACTTATAATTCAGAGAATTGTCCGGTATATAGAGAGGACGAATGGGTATGTCAGCGTCAGTTTTAAATTCTTTTTTTCTCTCGCGAGCTGAATCATATTTATTTATTTGCCATTCTTTCTTAAGTTTATCTAGATCTTCCATTTCTACTCACAATCTATTTTAATGCATGTTTAGATAAAGTATCTCAAAAAGCAAAGCGCAAAGAGCAAAGCGCATAGCGTAAACTAATTCATTTATACGCTCTGCTCTAGGCACCATGCGCTAGGCATTTAAATATCTACAGTTTATTTAAAGTATTATTCTATAATAATTAGTTCTTGGTCTTTTTCGACGGGGGTACCTTCTTTAACGAGTATTTGTTTTATAGTCCCGGAGGATTCGGATTTTATCTCATTCTCCATTTTCATTGCCTCAAGAATCACCAGGCCATCGCGCTCTTTGACAATATCACCTTCTTTTACTTTGATTTTTGTGATCAAACCCGGTATTGGTGCACATATTTTTTGTTCACCTGTGAACTGGCTTGACTGCTCGACAAGCGCACGTAGTTCGCGGGTTTGCTCATCCTCAACCTGAACCGGGAAGTAATCACCATCAAAATGGATATGATAAATACCATTTTGCTTTATAATATGAATAAGATGAGGTTGATCATTTAAAATGAATATATGTCGGTTATTACCAAGTGATTTGAAATTAAAATCTATCTGCTTTTTATTTTCAACTAAAACTTGTCTACCGTTTTTCTCAACCCAATTAAATTGCCAGGTATTTTTACCAATGGTGCTATATATCTTCATCAACGTTCCATCGCTTTTTTACGCTTGACGTGTTTCCAGTTTGAGTCGGGCAGTTCTGCGCCTGCCTGAAATTGCTTTTTATTTTTTTCTTGTTCGAAATAAATAGCCGCGGCAAGAGCGGCAATTTTGCCTTTCTCTTTATTCATCTCGAACAGCGACGTTTCTTCTTCAATAAAATGAGTCGTAAATTTTCCCTCTATAAATCTTTTATGCTGAAGTACTTTGATTAAGAAGGGGATTGTACTGTGAATACCCTGTAATTCATATTCTCTTAAGGCACGGATCATTCTCTCGATAGCTTCACTGCGGGTGGGTGCCCACGAAATCAATTTTGATATCATCGGATCATAGTACAATGAGATCTCATTCCCTGTGGTAACCCCACTATCTTCCCTGATTCCCGGACCACTGGGTGGAGCGATATGGTGTATGAGCCCCGGGGAAGGTGAAAAATTATCATCCGGATTTTCGGCATAGATTCTACATTCAATCGAATGTCCCCAGAAACATTCTACACTTTTATTTAGCGTCATTTCATTTCCGGCAGCAATTGATAATTGATCTTTTACTATATCCAGACCGGTAACCATTTCAGTTACCGGATGCTCTACCTGCAACCGGGTATTCATTTCGAGGAAGTAAAAATTTCTATTTTTATCAACAAGAAATTCAATTGTCCCGGCGTTCACATAGCCGCAGGCCTGCGCAGCTTTAATTGCAGCTTCACCCATTTGTTTTCGCAGCGTCGTATCTAATAATACGGAGGGAGATTCTTCAATTACTTTTTGATGCCTTCGTTGAATAGAACACTCTCTTTCGCCAAGGTGAATTGTTTTTCCTTTATTATCTGCCAGGATCTGGAATTCAATATGTCGGGGATCTTCAAGATATTTTTCGATGTATACTTCTGCATTACCAAATGCCGCACCTGCTTCTCTTTGAGCAGCTTCAATCGAGGATCTTAATTCGCTGGCGTTATCGACCCGTCTCATTCCTTTTCCACCTCCCCCGGCAGCTGCTTTGATAAGAATCGGATATCCGATTCTTTCAGCAGTGTTTGAGGCATCTTTTTGGGACGTGATTGCTTTTTCTGTCCCCGGTACAACCGGAACGCCGGCGGCAATCATCCTCTTTCTGGCTGCTGTCTTATTGCCCATCAATTCAATTGCTTCAGCGGATGGACCGATAAAAGTGATCCCACTTTCTGTAATGCATTTGGCAAATTCTGCATTTTCTGCCAGAAAACCGTATCCTGGATGAACGGCCTCTACTCCGGATATTTTGCATATCTTTATAATCTTGTCCATATTCAAATAGGTTTCGATAGAGGTTCTTCCATTCAAACTATAGGCTTCGTCACAGAAATGTACAAAAGGTGCCTTAAGATCAAGATCGGAATATATGGCAACAGATTTTATGCCGAGTTCACGACAGGTTCTGGCAATTCGTAGGGCAATTTCACCACGATTCGCGATCAATACTTTTTTAAACATCGTAAGGATTCCTCAAATTATTAAAATAAATATAGGAGATACGTATTTGTAAATCAATGGTACTTGTTACTCGATGCTGGATCCCTGATACTGGATACGTGATGCTGTATCCTGGATGTCATCCTGAAAGGATCTATACATGTGTTTGAAGAAACTATGCCGACAAGGACATAGATCTCTTCGAGATGACATCATTAGAAATTTCCGCTGCGACGCTGCGAGAGATCTAATTTTGGGGCGGGCACAGAGACCTGCCCCTACATTGAGGATTATGTTGCGCTAATTTATAAATTTGGTTAATTTAAACTTTTAAATCCTCAGTTTTCTAATTGGCTTATGATGAACCAAATTGATTTACGAAGTGATACGATTACCGTTCCGACAGCGGCAATGCGAACTTTTATGATTCGTGCCAAAGTTGGAGATGATGTTTTTGGAGAAGATCCAACTGTTAATGACCTGCAAAATATGATTGCAGAGATGCTGGATATGGAAGCTGCTCTATTTGTACCGAGTGGAACTCAGGCGAATCAAATTTCCATTAATTCGCACACCAATCCGGGAAATGAGGTGATTTGTGATTACAACTCTCATATTTTCAATTATGAATCAGGTGCCGCCGGGATGCTCTCGGGTGTGCAACTGCATCCAATTATCGGAAAGAACGGGCATCCAACAGCAGAACAAATAAGTTCAGTAATACGACCAAAAGATGACCATTTTCCTCAAACAAAACTGATTTGTCTTGAAAACACACATAATCGAGCCGGGGGTACAATTTTCCCTTTGGAAGAAATTGAAAAAATTCATGTTCTTGCAAAAGAAAAAGATCTGAGACTTCACCTTGATGGCGCCCGGCTATGGAATGCCGCTATTGAAACCGGTAAAAGTTTAAAAGAGTATGCTGCCTTTTTTGATTCTGTTTCTCTCTGTTTTTCAAAAGCATTAGGAGCCCCAGTAGGATCTATCGTGGCAGGTTCAAAAGAATTCATTAAAAGAGCGCATTCATACCGCAAAGCTTATGGTGGTGGAATGAGGCAGGTCGGAATTCTTGCCGCCGCCTGTCTATTTGCAGTGGAAAACCATTTTGAACGATTATCAGAAGATCATCGAAATGCCAGATTACTGGCCGAAGGACTAAATAATGTCGGGCCGTTCAGAGTAGATCTGGATTCAGTACAAACCAATATTGTCATCTCAGATATTCAGCAGGGATCAATCGATGCCTTCAAAATTGCGGAGAGACTGAAGGAAAATAATATCCTTGCTATCGCATTTGGATCACACAAGATTCGATTTGTTACACATTTAAATATTTCCCAGGAAGACATCGAAACTTGTCTGCAAGTAATAACCAGTCTATTTAAATAGGATCTCAATTGTACATCATAATTCTCGGCGCAGGTGAAGTTGGCTATAACTTAGCTAAATTGCTATCCTATGAAAAACATGATATTGTTATTATCGAACCCGATGCCGGAAGAGCAAGACGTGCCCGCGAGAATTTAGATATTCAGGTATTTGAGGGCACTGGAAGCAGTCCCGCAGATCTTGAACAGGCAGGCATTGAGAGAGCAGACATGGTGGTTGCTGTCACTAATAATGATGAAGTAAATCTTATCGCCTGCCTGATTGCGGATAAATTTAAGGTACCGACGAAGATAGCCCGCGTAAAAAATCGAGAATATACACGAGAAGATTGTGCATTAAGCGCACAGATGCTTGGTATAGATTTAATTATTCATCCTGAGTCGGAAGTGGCAAAAGCGGTGGTTAATTTACTAAAACTAACTGCTGCTACTGATATTTTAGAGTTTGCTAACGGAAAAATTTTGTTATTAGGGATTCATCTCGATAAAAACTGCGAAATTCTTGGCAAATCCCTGGCAGAAGTAGCACAATCCCTGGAAAATCTTACATTTCGAACGGTCGCTATTCTACGAAGAGACAGAACTATTATTCCCCGTGGTGCTGATATATTCATGAATAATGATCGTGTCTATGTAATGACCCAAAGAGAGAACTTACCGGATGTTTTAAAAATGGCCGGCAAGGAAAATGTTAAAATGGAAAATGTTATGATCCTTGGCGGAGGTCAAACCGGGACAGAGATTGCTGCCCAATTAGAAGATTCAATCAATGTTAAAATTATCGAGTCAAATGTTGATAAAACACATGTTTTAGCCGACAGATTGCAGAAGTCCCTCGTTATCAGAGGGGATGGTAGAGATATAAATCTACTGGCTCTCGAAGGTATCATTGATATGGATGCCTTTATTTCCGTCACGGGTGATGATGAAACCAATATCATTTCTTGTCTGGTCGCCAAACATCTTGAAGTACCCAGAATTATATCCTTAATAAATAAAACTGATTATACACCAATTATCCCTACAATCGGTATAGATGCTTATGTCTCAAAACAGATCGTAACTGTTGATCAGATCCTGAAATTCATTCGCCGCGGCTCTATTGTCAGTGTGGCTTCAATTCCTGGATTGGCCGCAGAGGTCATCGAGTACTATACAAATAAAAATTCAAAAATTACCCGAAAAGCGGTGAGTGAGATTCATTTCCCTAAAGGCGCATTATTAGGGGCAGTGGTCCGTGGTAATGATTTCTTTATTCCGGTAGGAAGTTCAAAACTGGAGGAAGGTGATAAAGTTGTTGTCTTTGCAATGCCGACGGCGATTAAAGAGGTTGAGAAGCTATTTTTGTAAATAAATACTGGATGCTCGATCCTTGATCCTCGATGCTTGATCCTCGATCCTCGATTTTAGATATTGGATGTTGGATATTTGATCTTGGATAACGACTAAACTAACATCTTAAATCCAAAATCCAAAATCCAGCATCGAGGATCGAGGATCAAGTATCGAGCATTTTTAAGGGACATTAGTGATCTTGGCAAATATAAAATATCTATTAATTATCAAATTTTGAGGTAAGGATTAAACTCGCAAACATAAATATAAGGGCCGTATTTTATATTATAGGTGCCCTTCTTTTATTTCTCTCAGCTACAATGTTACTCCCAATTATCGTCGCCTGGATCTATGGAGAAGATGATTTGATACCGCTGGCCATTTCAGCAGGTATAACCGCTGTTGTGGGACTCTTCTTAATATTTACTTGTCGTGTCAAATATGAGCTACGACTACGAGAGGGATTTACACTTGTCGCTCTGACCTGGATCAGTTTCGCTTTTCTGGGTGCTTTGCCTTTTTATATGTCCGGGTATATCCCCTCATATACCGATGCGTTTTTTGAGACGATGTCTGGATTCACAACAACCGGGGCAAGCATATTGTCTGATATCGAACGCTTACCTCATGGATTATTATTTTGGCGATCATTTACGCATTGGCTAGGTGGAATGGGAATCATTTTACTCTCACTGGCCATACTCCCACTACTTGGGGTAGGGGGGATGCAGTTGTATAAGGCGGAGGTACCGGGTCCTGAGCACGACAAGCTTCGTCCAAGGATTAAAGATACAGCAAAAATACTATGGGAAGTTTATCTCCTGATTACAGCTGTAGAAATCATTGCTCTCTATATTGCCGGGATGGACTTTTTCGACTCGATATGTCATACGTTTGGTACAATGGCTACAGGCGGTTTTTCTACTAAAAACAGTAGTATTGGGTATTATAACAATGCCTGGGTTGACTATATCATTATTGTTTTTATGATAATTGCCGGCATCAATTTTTCGCTTCACTATAAGGCACTGCGTGGTAAATTGACTATCTATGGGCGTGATCCCGAAACAAAGTTTTTCCTCTTTTTAATTATGATTGGTGCTCTTGTTATTATAGGTGATCTCTTTTTTTCATACAATTATTCAATTGTAGAAGGGATCAGGAAGGGACTTTTTCAAACGGTATCTATTATAACGACAACAGGGTATGGTACAGCGGATTATGAAAAATGGGGAAGCAGTGCTCAGATTATCCTTTTTATCTTTATGTTCCTTGGTGGATGTGCCGGATCTACCGGAGGGGCCATGAAAATAATGCGTTCGCTTGTTTTACTGAAATTTGCTATCAACGAAATCAAACGTCTGATCCATCCCAATGCAGTGTTATCTATCAGAATAGGACAACGAGCTATCCCCAGAGAAATTGTAGGGAATATTGCCGGGTTCTTCCTCATTTATACAGGCATATTCATATTGGGAGTTATTTGCATGTCATTATTGGGATTAGATTTCCTTAGTTCTTTTGGTGCAGTAGCAGCAAGCATCGGAAATATTGGTCCCGGTTTTGGTTCAGTGGGACCCACGGATAATTATGCTCATATACCTCTTTTAGGAAAATGGATATTATCGATTTTGATGCTCGTTGGTCGATTAGAAATATATCCCGTCATCATCTTTTTAACCCCTACTTTTTGGAAAGAGTAATCGATCAAAAGCAGATTGTTTTTCACTGAAAAAATGCTAAATTAGTTGTAAACCAAATTGGATATATTCAATGATTGACATTGAAAAAATAAAAAAAACTCAAAAAACTTCTCTCTTTGGAACGTACGTTTATTATTTTCCTGAGATAGATTCGACTAATAATTATGCGAGCAGGTTAGCAGAGGAGGGAGCACCGGAAGGAACAGTCGTTATTTGTGATTTCCAGACAGCAGGTAAGGGCCGTTTAAGTCGTCATTGGGAATCATCCAGAGATTCAAATATTTTAATGAGTATTATTCTCAGACCAAGGCTGGAGATAGAAAAGGTTTCTAAAATTACTCTGGCTACAGCAGAAATTCTGGTTAAAACCTTAGAAAAATTTCTAGGTAAATTTAAATTTGATACCCTTACCTTTAATGTTAAATGGCCAAATGATATTCTTGTAAATGGTAAAAAAATTGGAGGAATCTTAACAGAAAGCAGTCTTAGGGAAAAAGATATTATATATGTTGTTGTGGGAATTGGACTCAATGTGAATCAAGACATTATCCAATTAAGTGAGGATATTCGTTTAAATGCAACTTCACTTTTTGCAGAAACAGGTCAGATTTTTGACCGTGAAATACTAATTGCGGAAATTATTACTGAGTTTGAACAACAGTATTTTAATCTCGAGAGAACTAATTATCGTCAGGTAATGGATAATTGGAAAAATCGTTGTGATCACATCGGTAAAGATATTGTCATTGAAACACATGTAACTTCAGAGAGAGGTAAATTTATTGATGTCACTGAGAAAGGTATTCTCTTGAAGATGTCAGACAATGAAGAAGAAAAAGAGTTTGTGGCCGGGACTATTAAAAGCATGAAGGTCATCAATGGATCTAATGATTGATATCGGGAATACCCAGACTGTTTTAGGTATTTTTGATAATAAGCAATTGCTGAGAAACTGGCGTGTTACCAGTCAATTAGCACGTACTGAAGACGAGATCTGGGTCGTTATTGATTCACTGTTTCATGGTGAGAAGTTGGATGTGGATCACATCAAAGGAGTTTGCATATCATCTGTAGTGCCGGAATTATCGACCATTTACAAGAGAATGATTGAGAAATATCTTTCCCTTAAACCCATGTTCATTTCCCCCGATTTAAATTTGGGATTGAAAATTTTATACCAGGATCCCCATTCAGTTGGATCCGATAGAATATGCAATGCCGTAGCAGGAAAAAGAAAATACGGCAGTCCACTGATTGTACTCGATTTTGGTACTGCGACAACATTCGACTGTATAAATGAAAACGGTGATTATCTGGGAGGAGTGATTTGTCCCGGTATTGATAGCGCAGCGACAATTTTACACCGCAAAGCGGCGAAATTACCAAAAATTGATCTAAGATTTCCACCGCATGTTATAGGGAAGAATACCGAGGAAAGTATGCAAAGCGGCATCATGTTTGGGTCGGTTGAGCTTATTGAAGGATTGCTGAGAAGAATAAAGAAAGAATTAATTGGAAATCCTAAGGTTGTCGCAACAGGCGGCCTGGCCCACACAATTGCAAAAAGGACTAAAGCTATTGATGATGTTGACGAAAATCTAAATTTAGAGGGAATTTTTCAGATTTATAAACAAAATTTATTATAAATTTTAGAATTTTATATGAGCGAAACGAAAATACTATTATTCCATAAAGATTCATCTGCCTTAAAAAAACTATCACAGTCTCTTGGTGGTTCGCGCTATTCAATTATCTCATCATCGGATTTACAATATACACTTGAGCTAGCCAGGCAGGAACATCCTCAATTTTTGATCTGGGGCG
>Ga0209536_100001680_pt1 | contig 36300 bp, 38 predicted proteins | sample DeeMarSeWOR28_12_FD_187461 | JGI IMG/M metagenome (GOLD analysis project Ga0209536, IMG submission 187461) | Marine sediment microbial communities from White Oak River estuary, North Carolina - WOR-2-8_12 (SPAdes) (version 2) | ecosystem: Environmental > Aquatic > Marine > Intertidal zone >...
AGTTTACGGCCGCAAGATGAGGCCCGAGGTGGCCTTGCTCTCCATGGGATCGGACGTGATCGACGGCACCGGCAAGTCGGTCAAGGGCCTTCACAGTTCGCTTACCGCTCTTTTTATAACTGAATCCCACGCCAAGAGGCATCTTCCCGACATTTACGTGGAGCGGTGGATGGCGGGAGCCCCATTTGAAGAGTTCAATCCCCGCGATACCGACCTCCGGGAAGAGGCCCAGATCATCGCCAACGCTCGCGCTCTGGGCGAAGGGCGAGCCGGTCGACTTCCCCTTCTCCGTGCCCTCCATCGCCACGCTGGAGCGCCTCGACTTCGATGGGCCGGTCACCGTGCTCGTGGGGGAGAACGGGACAGGGAAGTCGACCCTGCTCGAGTCGCTCGCCATCGCGACCCAGCTGCCCGCCGTGGGCTCCGCGCGCCCGAGCACCGATCCGACGCTCGAGCCGCAGCGCCGTCTCGCCCGCCAGCTTCGGCTCACGTGGCGAGGGCGGACGCGTCGCGGCTTCTTCCTCCGGGCGGAGGACTTCTTCGGCTTCCAGAAGCAGCTCGCAGTACAGCGGGCCGAGCACGAGGCCGAGCTGCGCCGCATCGATCGGGAGCTCGTGGACGCGTCCGAGCACGCCCGACGGCTCGCGCGGGGCCCGCACCGGGCGTCGCTCGGGGCCATGGAGCAGCGCTACGGAGCGGATCCGGACGCCCGGTCCCACGGCGAGGCCTTTCTGAATCTCTTCCAGCAGCGCCTCGTGCCGGGGGGTCTGTTCCTTCTCGACGAGCCCGAGGCCGCGCTGTCGCCCCAGAGCCAGCTGGGCTTCCTGGCGATGATCCGTGACGCGGTGGACGCGGGCTCGCAGTTCCTGATCGCCACGCACTCTCCGATCCTGATGGCCATCCCCGGGGCCCGGATTCTCGGCTTCGACGACCCGCCCGTGCGCCCCGTGTCCTTCGAGGAGCTCGAGTCCGTGATGCTCGTGCGGGACTTTCTGCAGGCCCCGGAGCGCTACCTCCGGATGATCTGGGAGAGGGAGCCATGAGCCACCCGCCGAAGGACGACCGGGCCGCCGGCTTCGAGGTGCTGGATCACTTCGAGCGCTTCAGCCAGAAGAACGACATCTATTCGAGGGCGTTCTGGGATCCCGAGGTCCGTTCGGAGCGGACCGACCGTTTCTTCGAGACGTACCGGACCCCCCTCAAGAAGTGGAAGACGGTGGAGGGGTTCCGACAGAAGGACTACGCGCTCCGAAACGCGTCCTGGCACCTTCCCGACATCTTCGCGGAGCTCAAGGAAGACGAGAACCGGCGAGAAGGCTTCCTCGACCCGTTCACCGTGCACCGCCCCGGGCCCGGGGACCGCGTGCCGGTGGATTCCCCCGAGGAGATGGCGCGCGAGATCAAGCACGTCGCGGGCGTCTTCGGAGCCGACCTGGTCGGGATCACCGCATACGACGAACGCTGGGTGTACACCCATGCCTACTCTCGTCTGGGCGAGACGGAGAAGCCTCAGGAGCTCCCGACCGACCTTCCGAACGTGATCGTCATCGCCCAGGAGATGGACAGGGCCCTGATCGACACGGTGCCGTCCGCGTTGAGCGGAACCGCCACGGGTGTCGGCTACTCCTACGACACGCTGGTCCTGCTGGGCCTAACCCAATACGTGCGCAACCTCGGGTACCGTGCGGTCGCGACGATGAACGACACGGCACTGGCGATTCCCTTCGCGATCAAGGCAGGGCTCGGCGAGTACGGTCGCCACGGCCTCCTCATCACCGAGGAATTCGGGCCTCGCGTGCGCATCGGCAAGATCTTCACCGACCTGCCGCTGGCTCACGATCGGCCGAAGAGCTTCGGCGTGAAGGCCTTCTGCGACGTGTGCCGGCGATGCTCCCAGGGGTGTCCGGTCGGGGCGATTCCGGACGGGCCTCCGTCCGACGAGGTCTACAACCGCTCCAATCTCGTGGGTGTCCGGAAGTGGTCGGTCGATGCGGAGCGCTGCTTCCGGTTCTGGTCCAACCAGAACTCCGACTGCTCGATCTGCGTGCGCGTGTGTCCGTACAACCGGGACTTCTCACGCCGGTCGGCCCGAGCGTGGCGGTGGCTCGCGGCCACGCCGCTTCGACGCTTCGCACTCTGGCTCGCGGATCGATTCGCGCCCGGTGAGCGCGTGAGCCCCGACCGCTGGTGGAATCAGGGAGCGCACCCGTGACCGATCGATCGAAGGCGGGCCCGGAGGTGGCGGAGCCCGCGCGCTCCGGACACGGATTCGGGACCGCGCCGGTGTTCCTGGCGAGCGTCAGCACGATCCTCGGCGCGGTCATGTTCCTCCGCTTCGGGTACGCGGTGGGGCACACCGGGCTGCTCGGCGCCATCCTGATCATCCTGATCGGCCACGCCGTCACCGTGCCCACCGCCCTGGCGATCGCCGAGATCGCGACGAACCGGCGTGTGGAGGGTGGCGGCGAGTACTTCATCATCTCGCGCTCGTTCGGAACGACGATCGGTGGCGCGATCGGAATCAGCCTCTACCTGTCGCAGGCGATCTCCGTCGCGTTCTACATGATCGCTTTCGCGGAGGCGTTCCAGCCGCTCGCGCCCCTCTTCGAAGCCCGACTCGGGTTTCCGTTCGACCCCCGCTTCGTGTCGTTTCCCGCGACGCTGCTCCTCGCCGGAGTCGTTCTTCGCAAGGGAGCCGATCTGGGTGTGAAGGCGCTGTGGTTCGTGGCGAGCGTGCTCGGCCTCTCCCTGGCGATGTTCTTCCTGGGCGAGAGTCCGCCCGAGATCCGACCGGCGTCGGTGAGCCTCCTCTCGGACCTGGGCGACCCCGACTCGTTCATGCTCGTGTTCGCCATCGTCTTTCCGGCCTTCACGGGAATGACGGCCGGTGTGGGACTGTCCGGAGATCTGGCCCGCCCGCGCAAATCGATTCCGGCCGGCATCATGTCGGCCACGCTCGTCGGGATGCTCGTCTACGTGCTCGTGGTTGCGAAGCTGGCGGCGTCGGCGAATGCGCAGGCGCTCGCGGGGGACTACCTGATCATGAGCCGGATCGCCCTCTGGGGCCCGATCATCCCGATCGGCCTGGCTTGCGCGACCGTCTCGTCCGCGATCGGGTCCATCCTGGTCGCGCCGCGGACGCTGCAGGCGCTGGGAGCGGACGAGGTCGTGCCGAGGCCGCGCCTGAACCGCTTCGTCGCCGCGGGCGTCGGGGAGGCGAACGAGCCGAGGAACGCGACGCTGGTCACCTCGGCCATCGCGCTGGCGTTCGTCTATCTCGGGAACGTGGACATGGTCGCGAGGATCGTGTCCATGTTCTTCATGGTCACGTACGGGGCCCTGTGCGCCATCTCGTTCCTCGAGCACTTCGCGGCGCGCCCGTCGTATCGGCCCAGCTTCCGGTCCAAGTGGTATCTGAGCCTGCTCGGCGCCGTCATGTGCTTCGTGCTGATGCTCCAGATGGACCTGCTCTTCGCCGTGGCCGCGATCGTGCTGATGTCGCTCCTCTACACGGTCATCCGGCGGAGCCGCGAGGGCTCGGACGATCTCGCGCAGATCTTCCAGGGCGTCATGACCCAGGCCACCCGGTATCTCCAGGTCCGGCTCCAGAAGATGCCGCCCGACGACTGGCGTCCGAGCGTGATCCTGATCACGCCCCGCACGTTCGATCGCTCCGCTCCGGTCCAGCTGCTGGAGTGGCTGTGCAACCGGTACGGCTTCGGGACCTACCTCCATCACGTCCCCGGCATGCTCCGGAGGGAGAAGTTCGAGGAGAGCCGTACGGTGCGTGAGCGCCTGATCCGTGACATGAGCGAGCGGAAGGCGGCGATCTACATGGACGCGATGATCAGCCCTTCGATGACGTCGGCGCTCGCGCAGAGCCTGCAGATGCCAGGCGTCTCCGGGATGGCGAACAACACGCTGCTCATGGAGTTCAGTCGCAACGACGATCCATCCGTGGTCGAGGAGGTCGTCGACGGGATGCTGATGGCCGGAGTGCCGGGCATGAACCGACTCGTTCTGCGGCATGGCGAGAACTTCTTCGGCACGAGGAAGAGCATCCACGTCTGGCTCACGTGGCACGACGCGCGCAACGCCAACCTCATGATCCTCCTCTCGTACATCCTCCTCGGGCACCCCGACTGGAAGGGTGCGGAGGTCCGGCTCTTCGCCGCCTATCCGCGTGCCGAGATCGGCGAGCGGGCCGACGCGATCCACGAGATGATCTCCGAGGGGCGCCTCCTGATCAGCGAGAAGAACCTGGTCTTCATCCCGACGGACGATGCGATCGATTTCGAGCGGCTCGTGGAGGCACGCTCCGAAGACGCCGACCTCGTCCTGGTCGGCTTCACCGACGGGCGTCTTCGAAAGAAAGGAGTGAAGACCTTCCTCCGCTTCGAGGAGCTGCGCGACGTGCTCTTCGTCTCGGCGGAAGAGCGGATCTTCATCGAGTAGGTCGGCGAGGAGCGCGGCCGGCGAGCAGCGCCGGCCACCGAGCAGGGCCGGTCGCGGATGCGGTCGGTCAGCGCACCTTCCGGTACGTCTCCTCGTAGGGGCCCTGTCGGACGATCAGCGCCGTCACCGTTCCCGACGCGCTCCGGACGAACTCGAGGACGGTCGGGATCCCTCGGGGAGAGAAGACCGTTTCGGACTCGGGGTGGATCGGGAGCGGGCGATCGTCGTCCGGATGGGCGAGCAGGTGGTCCTCCTCGAGCGTGATCGTGATCGCCTCCCCGTCCTCCTTCTCGTAGCGTCCCACGTAGACGCCGATCACGGAAACGGGAAGCTCGACGTAGGTGGTCTCGCGGGGCGGGTCGTACCCACGGGGAACGGACTCTTCGAGCGCATCCCACCCGTACGCGGTCTGGATCCGCCGGCTCAGCTCGGCCGCGACCACGCTGCCCCGGTCTGCATTGGTCATGATGGCGAGACCGTAGCCCTTCAGCTTGTGTGCCAGCAGCGTGGCCCGGAATCCCCAGTTGGCTCCACCGTGGCCGAAATACCAGCCCCGCCCCCGACGGGAGATACCGAAGCCGACCGCGTAATCACCGACGCCCACGGGCGTGAGCATCTCCATGGTGCTGGCCCGGGAGAGCACGCGGTTGGACTCGCCACGCGCGGATTGCTGCACCTCGACGGCGAGCAGGGCCAGGTCCGTAGGCGTGGTCCAAAGCCCCGCGGCCGCCAGCTCGGGGTACACGTGCCACTTCGGCCCACGCCCGTTGCCGTCGGCGTCGTGTCCTCTCGCCGCGTTCGAGTCAAGCGCAGCGCTCAGCGGCTGCTCGAAGGTGCTCCGGGTCATCCCGATCGGTTCGAGGACGAGCTCGTCGAGGAGCTCTCCGAACGGGCGTCCCCCGTGGGCGTCCGTCAACGCGAGCTGCATCAGCGTCACGCCTCCGCCCGAGTACTCCTGCCCGACGTACGGAGCCCGTTCCATGAACAGCCGCCGGACGTTGGAGGGCTCCTCACCGTCGAGGATCTGGACGATGGTGGGAACAGGCTCGTCCGGATCGTACCCGGGAAACCCGAAGCCGTCACCGAGGCCGGAGGTGTGGCTGGTGAGGGAGCGCGGCGTGACCGGCTGTTCGGACGTGAACGCCCCGCCGTCCAGGGTCCACGACGTCAGGATCCGGTTGATGTCGGTGTCGAGCGTGAACAGGCCGTCCTGCACGGATCTCATCACCGCCATGGCGGCGACCGGCTTGCTGATCGACGCGGCCTGGAACAGCGTCTCGGTGTCCACGGGCAAGCCCGTCTCCACGTCGGCGATCCCGTAGCCCTTCGCCCAGTGGATCTGGAAGTCGTGGATCACGGCCACGCTCACGCCGGGCACGCCGAGGTCGGCCATCAGGTCGGCGAGCGTCCTGTCTCCCAGACCGTCGGGGCCCGGGGTCTCCTGCGGCCCCTCGATCGCGGCGATCATCTCGGCCGCGGCCGGCATCTGTGCGACGAGAGAGCGACCCGGGAGGGTGGAGAGCAGCAGGACGGTGAGCAGGGAAAGGGACTTCACGGCGCGTCCTCGGCCAGGGGGCGGAATCGAACGAAGCTAGTGCGCGGGCGCTTCGCCTGCACTTCGGTGTATGGCTACCTTGAGCACGCTTCGAGTCCTTCGCCTGTGTCCCCATGGTGCCTTCCCGCACGGACGCCTCCGCGTCCCGTCCTGCCAGCCCCTTCCGCCACTCCTTCGCTTCGGCTGCACTCCTGATCGCCGCGCTGGCGGTGCTTCACGCTTCGGGCCCCGCTGCGGCCTCGGGCCAGCATCCGCCGATCGAACGACACGAGCCGGTTCAGCCGGAGATCGTCGACGGTGTGGACTACAGGGTGTACGACCGGGAAGGGAACCCCTCCTCGATCCAGGCGATCGTCGGCGCGGCGATGGGCGAAGACGTGCTGCTCGTCGGCGAGGAGCATGACGACATGGTGGGGCACGCGTTCGAGACGCGACTGTTCGAGGCCGTGCTGGCTCGCATCGGCAGCCCCGGGGGCTCGGGTCGGACCGTGGTCCTGTCCCTCGAGATGTTCGAGCGCGACGTCCAGTACGTGCTCGACGAGTACCTCGACGGCCTGATCTCTGAAGATCACTTCCTCCGCTCGGCGCGCCCGTGGGATCACTACGAGGCCCGCTATCGTCCCCTGGTGGAGACGGCGCGCGAGCACGGGGCGCCGGTCGTGGCTGCGAACGCCCCCCGCCGCTACGTGAACCGGGTCAGCAGCGAGGGCCCGCACGCCCTGGAGGCGCTCTCGGACCAGGCCCGGGCGTACCTGCCGCCGCTTCCCTTCCCGGGGCCCACACGCGTCTACCGGGCGCAGTGGGACGCGTTCATGGCTGAGGCGATGAGCGCCACCGACGAGGTGGCGTCGGAGCCCGAAGGCGACGGAGGAGCCGAAGGAGGCGAGGCGGACGACGGCAGGGCGGACGACGACAGAGCGGACGACGAGGGGGCCGACGGGGACGCCGCGTCGCTGCACGGCGAGGCCGCCGGCGGCGATTCGGAGTCGACTGGATCGGCGCGCTACGCGATGAGCCCCAACGTGATCCAGGCGCAGGCGCTCTGGGACGCGGCGATGGGCCATGCCATCACCAGCTCCCTCGTTCGTCACATCGGCGGGTTCGTCATGCACGTCGCGGGGTCGTTCCATGTCGAGCGCGATACCGGCATCCCGGAGCGCATCGCCGACTACCGCCCCGGTACCCGCGTGGTGAGCGTGGTCATGACCAAGGTCGACGACATCGGAGCATGGTCGGCGGAGGACCACGCTCCGCTGGGGGACTTCGTGGTGCTCACGAAGAAGCCCGTGGAGGCGCACGAAGGCGGGAGCTGAGAAGTGCCCGCGAACGTGCCAGGCTAGCGTCGGGGCTGCGGCATGGCGCTCCAGAGCGGGAAGGACAGACCGATCATGAGCGCGCTCGGATCGAACGACGTGTCCGTCAGGAGCGACCAGCGGATCCCGATCTGCGCCTGCAGGGGCCCGAAGGCCCCCTTCCCACCCAGCACGATGTTGTAGCCGAAGTAGGTGTCCTTCCCTCCTTCGGAGGCGAGCCCGGCGACGAGGGACTCACGCCACGCGACGCCACCACCGAAGAACACGCCGCCTCGCCGTCCCCCGGGGACGAAGACCGCGTCGACGTTGTACTGATACTCGGTCTGAACGTTCAGGAAGACCGCGTCGAAGCTCGGGACCACCTCGAAGCGGCCGTCGCGCACCACAGGGATACGGGCCTCGGCCCCGAGCATCCCGCCATTGGCAATCTGTTCCTGCTCCCACCCGCCACGCACGCCCAGCGTGATCGGGGCCCACGGCGGAGTCGGGGGAGGGTTGCGTCCGCGGCGGACCTGCGCCTCGACGGTGACTGGAGCCAGGAGCGTCCCGACCGTGACGAGCGCGAGGAGGAGCGCGCTGCTCGAGCGGCTTGTCGCGTGTGGGGTGCTGGCGTCGCTCACGTGTATTCTCCGGTCCGTGGATACGGGCATTCCAGCCTCGGGTGTGGGCACCATCCAACCTTATGAAGGGTGACGGAATCAAAGAAGGTACCTGCACACCGGCACGCACCGCACGGAGGAGGAAGACGATGACGAGGGCACTCAGAATCGCGGCGCTGTTCGCCGCCTATGCGACGATCGGGTATGGCGGCGACCTGGCGGTGGATCTCGTCGCTCAGAGCGTGGGCGCGGCCCGCCCGGCGACGGAAACGGAGGCGCCGCGGCCCCGGGTGGAGGCGCGCGACATCGTCGTGGAGGTCAGGCCGGCGATCGTCTCCCGCGTCCAGGTGCGGCACACGGGCACCTGCTCCTACGAAGGGAGGCGGGAGCTCTCGCTGCCCGTATCCGACGGTGACCGCCTCGCCGTCCGCGCCGGCGCGGGCGCGCTGCACGTGGAGGGTCGCGAGGGGCTCGACGAGGTGATCGTGGTCGGTCTGTTGTGCGCGTCGGACGAGGCGTACCTGGATGGCCTCGCCGTGAGCGCCGAGCGGTCGTCGGACGGTCGCGTCGATGTCGTCACGCATTACCCGACCAATCGGAATCGATCCGCCGGCCGGGACGTGGCGCGCATCGATCTCACGGTGCTCCTTCCTCGCGGCATGGCGGTCGGCGTGGACGATTCATCGGGCGATCTGACGGTGTCGGGCACGGGGAACCTGGAGATCGACGATTCGTCCGGCTCCATCGAAGCGTCGGATGTCGACGGGACGGTCCGCATCGACGATTCGTCGGGCGGGATCGATCTCCGCGACGTCACGGGCTCGGTCGAGATCGCAGACGGCTCGGGCGGCCTCGAGCTGCAGGACATCGGTGGATCCGTACGGCTCCGTGACGGCTCGGGCGGTATCGAGGTCGTCCGGGTCGAGGGTGATCTCGTCGTCGAGGCGGACGGCTCCGGTGGAATCGAAGCGCGTGACGTCGGCGGGGACTTCATCGTCCGCCGAGACGGCTCGGGCGGGATTCGGTACAGCGGCGTCGCCGGTCGGATCGACGTGCCGCGCCGCCGCTGATCTCCGGAGCGGGCGACCTCAGAGGGGGAGGTCGACGAGCTCGTCCTTCCAGGGATGGCTGTCGGCCTCCTCGACCGTGCGCACGATCGCGCGTAGCTGGTCCAGGATTTCCTTGCTCGAGTCCGGCTGGACGTCTCCCTGGATCATGCGCATCATCGCCGGCCGGTGCTCCTTCGTTTCGAGCAGGTGCGTGAAGCCCGGCAGGAGCCGATAGAAGAGCCGCGTGAAGTCGTCCCAGATGGCGGCCCCGGTGAACACGGTGTCCTCGTAGGGCAGGAACGTGTCACGGCTCAGATCGCCGCTCTCCAGCGCGATCGAGATGCGTTCGGCGGCGTAGCGGGCCGAGTGCATCGCCACGCTCACCCCCGACGAGAAGACCGGGTCGAGGAAGCGAGCCGCGTCTCCGATCGCGAGCCACCCGTCTCCGCACACGCGGTCGAGTCGGTAGCTGTAGTTGACATCCCCCTTCAGGTCGTCGATGGGGAGCGCGTGACGGGTCGCACGGGCCAGCTTGCGATTCCCCTTCAGCGATTCGTGGAAGAAGGTCTGTACGTCGAGGTTCGACTCGTGGTACGCGTCCCGGGCGGCGACCAGTCCGATCGATGTGATCTCGTCGTCGATGGGAGCCTGCCACGCCCAGCCGCGCACCTCGGGCACGAAGTACACGTGGGTCCAGTCGTCGGTCTTGTGACGACCTCGATCGACCCCGGTGCACCAGGTATGGAGCGCGAACTGGTGGAGCACCGGGTGATCGGTCCGGAGCCCCAGCTGGCGCCCGATGCGCGTGGCACGCCCTGCTGCGTCGACGATGATCTTGCCCTCGAGGAACAGCTCCTCGCCTGCGAAGCTGCCTCGAATCCCTCCCGCATGGCCGTCGTCCCCGAAGAGCACTTCGTCGACCGAGACACCCTGGACGATGTCGCAGCCCAGCTCCTCCGCGTGCTTCATGAGCAGCATGTCGAAGCGCGCGCGGTCGACGTGGTAGGTGTAGTCCTGATCGATGCCTTCCTGAGGGAAGTCCCGGTAGGCGAGCGCGATGTCGAAGCCGATCTGCGGATGGTAGACGACGCCCCCCGAGTGGGGGAAGCCGGCCGACTCGACGAGAGCGTGGAATCCGATCTCGCGCATGATGCGGACCGTCGACGGCATCAGGGATTCCCCCACGTGCGGACGGGGGTGGTGCTCCCTCTCGACGATCAGGCACGGGATGCCTTCCTGCGCGAGATAGCACCCGAGCGTGAGGCCGGCGGGCCCCGCTCCGATGATGATGACGTCGATCACGTGAACCCCCCGGTGAAAAGGGCTACTCGACCTCGAGCCGGTGTTCGGCCACGGCCTTCAGAACGTCCTGCGACGTGATGATGCCCACGAGCTCGTCGTCCTCCACGACCAGGGCCCGGTGGATCCGTCCCCGTACGAGGAACTCGCACAGCTCGTCGACGGGCATCTGGGGCCGGACGGAGAAGGTCACCGGGGTCATGAGGTCCGCGATGGTCACGGAGTCGAACGACGACTCCGGCACCTGATCGAGCAGCTCCGTCCCCTGGAACGGTGAGTCCTCCGGCAGGAAGAAGCCGAGAGCATCCGCCTCGATGACGTCTTCCAGGTCCGCGTCCGGGTCGGGCGTGCGCTCGATGTCGGGGCGGACCGTTACGGCCGACAGCGTGACGTCGGCCTCGTCCGCGGCGAGCCGGACGAGGTCCGTGGCCGACACGACACCGACGACACGGCTCTGGGCATCGACGACGGGGACCCCGCTGATCTCCGAGTCCGCGAGCACGCGCGCGAGCGTTCGGGCCGAATCCTCCATCCGAACCGTGACCACGTCACGCTTCATCAGGTCCTGTACCGTGAGCATCGTGCCGTCTCCTTCCTCGATCTGGTTCGAATGTGGTCGTCCGTCGGTCGAGCCGCCCCGGCTCGCGCCGGGGCGGCCCTGGTTCAGTCGGTCGCGGCCTCGAGCGGACGGTGCAGGAGGAGCGGCACGTGCAGCCCCCGGAGCACCTTGTCCGCCGCGCTCCCGAGGATCACCCGACTCAGGCCTTTTCGACCGTGTGTGGCCATCGCCACCATGTCCGCGCCCACGGCCTCGGCCTCCGAAAGGACGCCGTGCCCCGCCTGGGCGTCTACGGCCACCGACGTCGTCACCCGGAGCCCCCGCCTCCTCATGTTCTCGGCGTGGGCCTCGAGATACTCCGCGGCTCCCTTCTTCGCGTCCTCCATGATCTGCTGGTTCAGCTGAGCCGTGTGCGGCAGATAGGGGGAGGCGATATCGACCGGATAGGACACGATCCTCGTGAGGTGGTACGCCGAGTCGAAGAGCTCCCCGAACTCCGTCGCGTGCTCGAGGGCGTCTTCGGAGAGCTCGGAGCCGTCGAGCGGGATCATGAGGGTCTCGAACGAATGCTCGAACGACTTCGGGGCCTCCGCCTTCTCGTCGGGCCGCACGAGCAGGACCGGGACCGACGCCTGACGGACGAAGCCGTCCGCCACGGATCCGAGCCAGAGTCGGGACATCGTGCCTCGGCCGTGCGAGGCCATCACCACCAGGTCGACGCCTCGGGCATCGCACTCCTTCTGGAGCATCTCGACCGTGTGTCCGCTCAGCACCGCGTGGGTCACCGTGCCTCCGGCCTGACCTTCGATCCTCTTGAGAACGTCTTCGAGGTATTGGTTGCTCCACTCGACCGCCGCGCCTTCCCAGCCCTCGTACGCGAAGGACGTCACGGGCTCGAGCACGGTGGCGAAGTGTACGTCGGCTCCGGTGCGCCGGGAGATCTCGAGCGCGAGCGGAAGCGCTGCCTCCGCGAACGCCGAGCCGTCGAGCGAAACCAGGATCTGTTTGTACATCACTCCTCCTCGAGCATCGGGCAGGGGACGACTGCGACTCGCGCCGTCGGGTTCGGGATGCGGGGTCACCCTCGCGGGGACCGGTCGGACGTCTACATTTTGATGGGTCGGCGTTGTCCACGATGTCGGGCGCCAGGGGGCGCTTCCGGTGGGGGATGCGCCCGAAGAAGTGTAGGAGAATTCCTGTCACGCCTCCCTCCCCGAGAAAAGGCTCGGTGCGTGCTCTCCATCGATGAATTCCGCGCGGTGTTCGCCGCTGCCCCGGACGGGTTTCTGATCGTCCGGTCCGACGGCACGATCCGCGCAGCCAACCGCAAGGTGGAGCAGCTGTTCGGATGGACGGCTGCCGAGCTCGAGGGAAAGCCCGTGGAGCTTCTGCTTCCGGAGTCTATGCACGACCGCCATCGTCTCCACCGCGAGCGGTTCGCCCGAAGCCCCCACGATCGCCCGATGGGCGCCGGGCTCGATCTGCACGCGCGTCGGAAGGACGGCACCGATTTTCCCGTGGAGGTCAGCCTCAGCCCGTGGCAGGCCGGCGACGGCGAGCTGCAGGTGATCTGCTCCGTGCGCGACGTGCAGGCGGTTCGCCGGTTGCAGAACTTCTCCGAGGGGGCGCTCCACGCCTCCGAGGAGGAGCGCAAGCGGATCGCGCGCGAGCTCCACGACGACACGGCGCAGAGGCTGGCGACGTTGATCCTCCGTGTCCGCCAGCTGGCCAGCGAGTCCGACGACCGGGACCGGCTCGCCCTCTTCGAGCAGGTGCGGGGAGAGATCGTGGAGGCTGCCGACGAGGTGAAGCGGATGGCGCGGGGTCTGCGTCCGCCGGAGATCGAGGAGCTGGGGCTCGCCCACGCTGTCCAGGCACACGTGCGCACGCTGCGGGAGTCCGGGGCGCTCCGGGTCTTCGCGGACCTCCAGCCCATCGGGCCGGTACTGAACCCTACCGCCAAGCTCGCGCTGTACCGGATCATTCAGGAGGCCCTCTCGAATGCGCGCAGGCACTCCGGGGCCGAGTCGGCCACGGTGCGGCTCTACCGAAGAGACGGGCAGGTCGTGGCCGAGGTCGAGGACCGGGGCAGAGGCTTCCCCCTTGCGACGGCGGTCGGTGGACAGCGAGGCTTGGGGCTGATCGGCATGCAGGAGCGTGCGACGATGATCGGGGCTCGGATCACGGTCGACTCGATTCCCGGCGAGGGAACCCGCGTCCACGTGTCCGTGCCCGTGACTGCAGAGGAGCAGAATGGCTGAGGCGATCGAGATCCTGCTGGTCGACGACCACGCGATGTTCCGTGCGGGCATCCGTGCGCTCATCGAGGGCGAGGAGCGCATGAAGGTCGTCGGCGAGGCCTCCACCGGTGACGAGGCCGTGGACCGCGTTCGGGAGCTGAAGCCCGACATCGTCATCATGGACCTGGCGATGCCCGGGTCGAACGGCCTCGAGGCCACGCGGCGGATCTCCGCCCTGGAGCTCAACACCAGCGTGCTGGTGCTGACCGTTCATGCGGAGGAGGAGTACCTCGTTCCGGTGGTCGAGGCCGGTGCCAGTGGCTATCTGACCAAGACGAGCGCGGACACCGACCTGCTCGAGGCCATCCGCGTGGTTGCGCGCGGGCAGGTGTTCCTGCCGCCGAAGGCAGCGACGCTGCTCCTCAAGCGCTACAAGGACGCCGAGGGTGACGACTCGGCGGGCCTCAACGATCTGAGCACGCGGGAGCAGGAGGTCCTGGCACTCACGGCCGAGGGATTCAGCTCGCGGGAGATCGGTCAGAAGCTCTTCATCAGCCCCAAGACCGTGGATACCTATCGATCACGGATCATGGACAAGCTCGGACTCAGCCATCGAAGCGAGCTCGTCCGATTCGCCCTTCGCGTCGGTCTGTTGAAGGAGATCTGAGCCGGCACGATCGGCTCAGCCCGAGCGTCGCTCCTCGTTCGCGGCACGCTCGGCGAGGGCCCGCTCGACGGTGTCGAGCAGCAGCTCCGGGTTGAGTGGCTTCTGAAGCGTCCAGTGCGCGCCGAGGCTCTCGGCCATGTACAGCTGGATCGGACCCGTGCCGGACACCGCGATCAGCGCCGGGCGGGGTGTGAAGTCGCGCAGAATCGAGATCAGCTCGAAGCCGTGCACGTCGGGCATCTGCAGGTCCGTGATCACGACGTCGACCCCGGCGTCGAGATACGCGCGCAGGGCGGCTTCTCCGGAGGGAGCCACGATCGTGTCGTAGCCCGCACGGGCGAGAATGCCCTGGATGAGGAGGCGGTCCGCCTCCTCGTCGTCGACGATGAGGATCCGTGCGGTCACGTGAGAGCTCCGTCCGGGTGGGGGGGCGGTGCGGCGACCCTCACACCGTAACGCCGAGATCCTTCAAAGATCAAGCGCCCTCGGCGCGTGCCAAGGGGGGGCGCTGCGGGGAATCTCCCCTCAGGACGTGCGCCGTTCCTCCCGACACCCGTCGATCCGGGCCGGGGCCAATTTCCGACCAGTCGTCGAGTTTCCCTGCACCCTCCCGCGTTCCCTCTTGATCCAGATCCTCGGAGCCGCGGCCCTCATGGGCCTCGTGGGCAGCCTTCATTGCGTCGGCATGTGTGGTCCGTTCGCCCTGGCCTGTAGCGGGCGAGCTTCCCACGCCCTCGCATGGCAGGCGGGAAAGCTCGCGACCTACGCGGCCCTGGGCGCCGTCGCCGGCTTCACCGGAGCGGCGCTTCCCGGACCGGCATGGATCCCACAACTGGTCTCGGCGGCGCTGATCGTGTGGTTCGGTGCGGCGATGGCGGGGCTCGTGCCCGAGCCGACCGTTTCCGTGCCGGGGCTCACCCGGTTCGCCGCCCGTGCCGCGGGCAAGGGCGATCTCGTGTCACGGACGCTCTTCGGAGCCGCGAACGGCCTGCTCCCCTGTGGTCTCGTGTACGCGGCCCTGGGACTCGCGATCTCCGCGGGCAATCTCGTCGCGGGCTCGCTCGCCATGGTCGCGTTCGGGCTCGGGACGGCACCGCTTCTCACCACGGTGGCGCTCTCCGCCCACCGACTCCTGCATCAGCAGCCGTGGGCGCGGCGAGCCCTGGCGGTCGTAGCGACGCTCGCGGGCCTCTGGGTCGTCGCCAGCCGCGGCTCCGGGATGCCCATGCTCCCCACTCACTGACCTCGAAGCCGGAACAAGGAAGGCATCGAATGGAACAACCCTCGGTCGGAACCGCACCGGCGACCCGGGTCGAGTACGACATGGACATCGTAAAGATGTTCTTCACGGCGACCGTCGTATGGGCCATCGTCGGCATGCTGGTCGGGGTGATCATCGCCCTGCAGCTGGCATGGTGGCCCGCCAACCTGGGTCTGCCCTGGACGACCTTCGGCAGGCTGCGCCCGCTGCACACGAACGCGGTGATCTTCGCGTTTGCCGGAAACGTGTGCTTCACGGGCATCTATCACTCGATGCAGCGCCTGCTCCGGACGCGCATGTTCAGTGACACGCTTTCGCGCATCCACTTCTGGGGTTGGCAGGCAATCATCGTTTCGGCCGCGGTGACCCTTCCGCTCGGTCTGACCCAGTCGAAGGAGTACGCCGAGCTGATCTGGCCCATCGACGTGGCGATCACGCTGATCTGGGTCGTCTTCGCGATCAACTTCTTCGGCACGATCGCTCAGCGGCGGGTCAAGCACCTCTACGTCGCGATCTGGTTCTACATGTCGTTCGTGATCACGATCGCGGTGCTGCACATCGTGAACAGCCTGGCCATTCCCGCGACGATGCTGCGGTCCTACCCGATCTACTCGGGCCTGACCGACGCTCTGGTCCAGTGGTGGTACGGGCACAACGCCGTCGGCTTCTTCCTCACGACGCCCTTCCTGGGCCTGATGTACTACTACCTGCCGCGCGCCGCGGAACGGCCGGTCTACAGCTATCGGCTCTCGATCATCCACTTCTGGGCGCTCGTCTTTCTGTACATCTGGGCGGGACCGCACCACCTCCTCTATTCGGCGCTGCCGGACTGGGCACAGACGCTCGGCATGATCTTTTCGGTGATGCTGATCGCTCCGTCTTGGGGCGGCATGCTCAACGGGCTGCTGACCCTCAAGGGTGCCTGGGACCGAGTGCGTACCGATCCGATCCTGAAGTTCATGGTCGTCGCGGTGAGCTTCTACGGCATGAGCACGTTCGAGGGCCCCATGATGTCGATCCGGGCCGTGAACGCGCTGGCGCACTACACGAACTGGGTGATCGGCCACGTCCACTCCGGTGCGCTCGGGTGGGTCGGCATGATGTCCTTCGGCATGTTGTACTGGATGGTCCCGCAGATCTGGGGCCGTCAGCTCGCGTACCCGAAGTGGGCCTCGCACCACTTCTGGCTCGCGACCATCGGCATCGTGATCTACACCGTGGCCATGTGGGCGGCGGGGCTCATGGAGGGCCTGCAGTGGCGTGCCCTCAACGAAGCCGGTCAGCTGGCCAATCCCATCTTCCTCGACATCACGAACCGGCTCGATCCGTTCCTGTGGCTGCGCTTCATCGGTGGCACGATGTACCTCGTCGGCGCCGTGATGATGGCGATCAACTTCTGGCAGACGATTCGCGGCCCGAGTGAGCAGGTCGCGGAAGCCGTTCCCGTCGGTGCGGACTGAGGAGGCGAAACGATGAGCAACGAGAACCCGCAACAGTCCGAAAAGGCCTACGGTCAGTTCCACCGCCGGATGCTGGAGGGCAAGGCCGCGGTCTTCGCGATCGCGACCACGGTGGCCATCAGCATCGGGGGCATCGTCGAGATCGTCCCGATGTTCACGGCGAGCTCGGCCTCCTGGGAGCGGGCCGATCACATCACACCGTACACACCGCTCGAGGTGGCAGGTCGGGACATCTACATCCGGGAAGGCTGCTACCTCTGCCACTCGCAGATGGTGCGGCCCATGCGTGCGGAGATCCTCCGCTACGGCGAGTGGACCCGGGCAGCGGAATACCAGTACGACCGGCCCTTCCTGCTCGGTTCCCGGCGGCTGGGCCCCGATCTGCAGCGTGAGGGCGGCAAGTATCCCGACGCGTGGCATTACGAGCACATGCGCGACCCCCGCACGACCTCGCCCGGCTCGGTGATGCCGCCTTACCCGTGGCTCCATCGCAGCAAGGTCGATCCCTCGGACATCGGAGCGTCCGTGCGGGCGCTGGCCAAGGCCGGCACTCCGTATGCGGCCACCGACGACGCGTCGGTCGCCTCGAGCATGCAGGCTCAGGGGACCACGATCACGCAGTCGCTGTCCACCAGCGGGATCACCGCGGCGTGGGACGACGAGATCGTCGCCCTCATCGCGTACCTGCAGCGACTCGGCGTCGAAGGACGCACCTATCTGCAGAGTCAGGGAGGCGGACAGTGAACACCCTCATGCGCGAAGCCGCAGCGTCCATCGAGATGGGCTGGCTGCTCGGCGTCATGACGGCGGTTTTCTTCGCCGCGTTCCTCTACTGGGTCTGGTACGCATACGCGCCCAGCCACAAGCGTCGCCTGGAAGAGGCCGCGCTTCTTCCGTTCGACGGAGGTGAAGGTTGAGCAAGGACACGAACCGGCTTCTCGGTCACGCCGACGAGGCCGACGGCATCGACGAGTACGACAACCCGTTGCCCGACTGGTGGGTCGGCCTCTTCTGGCTGACGATCGTCTGGGCGATCGGCTACGGCATCCACTACCACTTCATCGCGAACCGCTCCTTCGAGCAGGCGCTGGCCAAGGAGATGGCCGCCGCCGAGGAACGGTGGCCCGCCGAGGCGGCGGCTGCCGCGGCCGCTGCGGCCGCCGAGAGCTTCGCGATCACGCCGGCGCTCGTGACGGCGGGCGAGCAGGTCTACAACACGCAGTGCCTCGCCTGCCACGCGCCGAACCTCGAGGGCCTCATCGGCCCGTCCTTCGTGGACGACGAGTGGATCCACGGGCGGAGCGTCGCGGACATCCTGCGCACCATCCGCGAGGGTGTACCGGAGAAAGGCATGGTCCCGTGGGGTCCGATCCTCAGCGCACAGCAGATCAACGAGGTGGCGGCGTTCGTGATTCAGCGGAACATGGACGCGACCGGCCGGACCATGGACGACTTCATGGGAGCCGGGGAGGGCGGCTGACCCCATGACCACGTTCCGCCTCCCCGGAATGACAGGGACCCGCGACTGGGTTTATCCGCAGTCCATCGACGGCTTCTTCATGCGGCTTCGGAGGGTCACGTTCCTCCTGCTGCACGTGCTGCTGTTCGCGGCCCCCTGGATCACGATCAAGGGTCATCCGCTCCTGCAGATCGACCTTCCGGCGCGCCGGGTGTTCCTGTTCGGGGCGATCTTCACGCCGTCGGACACCATCTTCCTGGCGCTGCTGCTGTTCTTTCTGGCGTTCGCGCTGTTCTTCTTCACCGCGATCTTCGGTCGGATCTGGTGCGGGTATGCGTGTCCGCAGACGGTGTTCCTCGAGAGCTGGATCCGCCCGATCGAGATCTGGATCGAGGGAGACCGAGCGCAGCGCAAGCGACGGGATGCGCAGGGGTTCTCGTTCGACTGGGCGTGGCGCAGGGCGCTGAAGTGGACGCTCTTCGCGAGCGTCTCGTTCCTGCTCGCGATGGCGATGATGAGCATCTTCTCGGGCGCGAGGCCACTGTGGACCGGCGAGGCCAGCGCGACGTCGTACACGCTCGTCGCGATCCTGACCGCGTTCTGGTATGTCGACTTCACGTGGTTCCGCGAGCAGTTCTGCATCTACCTGTGTCCGTACGCGCGCTTCCAGAGCGCTTTGACCGACGCGGAGACGCTGCTGATCTCGTACGACGAGGGCCGTGGCGATCCCCGCAATCCGAAGCGGGGCCCCGAGGGCGGGTGCATCGACTGCAAGAAGTGCGTGGTGGTCTGCCCTCAGGGAATCGACATCCGCGACGGCTTCCAGCTCGAGTGCATCCAGTGCGCGCGGTGCATCGACGCGTGTGAGAGCGTCATGAGTCGGTTCGATCAGCCGACGCTCGTCCGGTACAGCTCGATCTCGGCGGACGAAGGGCAGGTGCGGCGGCGGTTCAGGCCTCGCACCCTGGTGTATGGATCGCTCATGACCGGACTGGTCGCGGCGGGCCTCGTGCTGCTCATGGCGCGTGTTCCGTTCGAGGCGACGGTGAACCGGGCTCCCGGCTCGCTGTACACGATCGACGACGACGGCTTCGTGCGGAATACGTACCTGCTGCAGATCACGAACAACGAGGCCGACGCCGAGGAGATGCTGTACGGCGTCCGGCTGGACGGGCTCGACGGTGCCCAGATCATCGCGTCGCCGCTCACGCTTGGGGCGGAAGAGACGCGAACGGTACCGATCGTGATCCGCATGCCTGCCGATCGGGTCGACAGGCGCACGATCCCGTTTCGCATGATCATCTCCTCACCGGAGCGGGAGCTGCAGATTCCTGCCACCTTCAAGACGGATGCGAGCCTCGGGGCGGAAGAATGAAGACGATCGAGATCGATACGAAGTGGTGGTCGGATCACGTGTGGCCGATCGGGATCACGCTCGCCCTGCTCCTGGTCGTGGCGGTCAACGTGGCCTTCATCGTGATCGCGGTGGGAGGGGCGGACGAGGTGGCCGAGTCCTACGTGACCGGCGAGCGCTGAAGGGTCGCTCGAGGCCGTAGGCAACGTGGAGCGGTCCGGGGCGGAACGGCGCGAGCGGCAGGAGGCTTCCTGTCCGCACTGCGGCATCGCGGTCGAGGGGCCCGAGGACGCGTTCTGCTGTCGGGGGTGCGAGATGGCGTGGGCCATCATTCGGGGCGCGGGTCTCGAGCGGTACTACGAGGAACGCACGGAGCTGCCTCCCCGACCCGAGCCGCTGCGGGAGCGTTGGGACTCGGTCGAGGCGGAACGGCGATCGGACGGCACGTGTGAGGTCCGCCTCGCGGTCGACGGGCTGCGATGCGCGTCGTGCGTCTGGGTCACGGAGAACGTGCTGGAGCGCACGGAGGGGATCGAAGACGCCACGGTGAGCTATGCGACCGGCCGGGCCACGATCCGATGGGATCCGGAACGCATCGGCCTGGGCGAGGTGGCCGGACGGATCGCATCCCTCGGTTACAGGCCGCGCCTCCTCGGAAACGAGGCCCGTCCGGACAGGACGCTGCTGACGCGGCTCGGCGTGGCGGCATTCGCCGCCGCGAACGTCATGATGTTCTCGGCGGCGATCTACGCCGGCTGGCTCGGATCGATGGAGACCGCGTACGTCGAGCTCTTCCGCTGGGCCTCGCTCGCGCTGGCGACGCCGGTCGCGGTGTATTCTGCCTCGCCGTTCTTCGAGGGGGCCTGGACCGGCCTCCGTCACCGCGTGCTCCACATGGACGTCCCGATCGCGATCGCGATCGGCGTCCTCTACGTGCAGGGGTTGGCAGGCACCCTCGCGGGCTTCGATACCTACCTCGACTCCCTGACGATGCTCGTGACGCTCCTCCTGGCCGGCCGCGTCCTCGAGTCGGGAGGGCGGAGAAGGGCTGCCGAGGCGGCCGTGACGCTGGCCGCCACGGTACCCGCCACCGCGCGACGGATCGTCGGCGACACGCTGGAGGTCGTCGCGTCGGAGTCGCTGCTCCCGGGCGACAGGATCGCGGTGGGTGCCGGAGAGGACCTGCCCGCCGACGGCGTCGTCGTCTCGGGCCGGGGAGCGCTCCAGCGCGCGCTGCTCACCGGAGAGTCCGCACCGGTGACGATCGAGGAGGGAGACGAGGTGTGGGCCGGTACGGTGCTCCTGGACGGGGCGGTCACGGTCGAGGTCTCCGTCGCCGTGGAGGGCACGGTCATCCAGCAGATGGCGGAGCAGCTTCGCCAGGCCGCCGACCGGGGCACGAAGCCGTCGTCCACGGATCGCATCGCGCCCTGGTTCACGGCGGCGACCCTCGTGATCGCGGCGGTCACCTTCGCCGTGTGGCTCCCGGTCGCGGGCAGCGCGAGGGCGCTCACGACCACGATCGCGGTACTGATCGTCGCCTGTCCGTGCGCCCTCGCGCTGTCGAAGCCGCTGACGGCGGCGGCGGGCCTGGGGGCGGCGGCGCGTCGCGGTCTCCTTTTCCGCTCTGCGGATGCCCTGCTCGAGACGGCCGACATCGATACGATCGCCCTCGACAAGACCGGGACGGTCACCGAGGGAGCGGTCGAGATCGTGGCGGCGTCGGACCGCGATCTACGCGTGGCGGCGGGCCTCGAGCGGTACAGCCGTCATCCGATCGCGGTCGCGATCGTCCGGGAAGCCATTGCACGCGGGGTCCCGCTCCCGGCTGCCGAGGGTGTCCGGGAGGAAGCCGGCTCCGGCATCGAAGGGCACGTCGACGGGACGTTCTGGCGGCTCCGTAGCGGCGGATCCGACGTGGTCGTACTGGAAGGACCGGAAGGCTACCGGGGCCTGATCCGCATCGGGGACCGGATCCGCGAGGACTCCCTCGCCGCCGTGGCCGCGCTCCAGGCGCTCGGGCAGCGCGTCGTGCTGCTCAGCGGTGACGACGCGGATCCGACGCGCCGGATCGCCGACGCGATCCGTGCCGCCGAGGCATGGCCCGCCCAGACTCCGGCCGAGAAGGCGAAGCGGATCGAGGGATGGCGCGAGGCGGGGCATTCGGTCCTCTTCGCCGGAGACGGGATGAACGACGGGCCTGCACTCGCCGCAGCGGACGTGGGCGTGGCCATGGGTACCGGGGCCGCCTCGAGCATTCTGACCGCCGATGCCGTGCTCGGTGTCGGCTCGATCGCGCCGATCGCGGCCGGGGTCCGCGTGAGCCGGGTGTGCCGCGGCGCGATACGGGCGAATCAGGTGCGCTCGGTGGTGTACAACGTGGTGGCGGTCTCCGCCGCGGCCGCGGGGATGGTCAATCCGCTCGTCGCCGCCGTTCTCATGCCGCTTTCGAGCGCCATGGTGCTCGCCGGGGCTGCGCGGGTGGAGCGTCGGGTCCGGGCACGGGAGCGGTCATGATCGCGATCACCTTCCTCATTCCGATCGCCGTCGGGATCGCGCTGGTCTTCCTGATCCTCTTCCTCGCTGCCGTGCGCGCGGGGCAGTTCGACGACCTGGACGACCCCGCGGAGCGGATCCTGCACGACGACTGACGGCCGAGACCTCGGGAGCAGGGGCTCGCGGTCGATCAGCCGGTGCTCTTCAGCAGCTCCCGTGTGGCCGAAACCAGGTCGTCGATACGGAATGGCCGTCTCAGCAGCAGCCTCGAGCCCTCTTCGCGCCAGGCGCCGAAGAACGGCACGTCGTCGTCGCGCTTGTCCCGGATGACGATGATCGGGAGGTCCGGGTAGGTGGAGGAGATCGGCGCCAGCGGATCACCGTGCTCCCTGCCGAGCGAGGGAAGGTCGGACACGACGAAGGCCACGTCGCGCTCCCGGATCGTCGTCACCGCGTCCTCGGCGGCCCGAACCTGGATCACCTCCATGCCCGCCTCGCCGAGGACTTCACGGATCACCCGACCGAGCTCGGCCTGGTCCTCCAGCAGAACGACGACGGGTGGCGGCGGAGGCACGGGACCCGGGCGTTGGGCTCGTCAGCGCGGATCGACGTCGGCGAAGACGTCGGTCCGCCCGTCGTGCGTGAAGGCGAGGACCTGGTACGGCTGCGGGTTGGGCCCTTCCATGCCCGGTGACCCGATCGGCATGCCCGGTACCGCGATGCCAGCGACAGCGGGTCGCTCGGCGAGGAGGCGCTTCACCTGCTCGGCCGGGACGTGCCCCTCCACGACGTAGCCGTCCACGATGGCCGTGTGGCAGGAGGACATCGCCGGCGGGACGCCGCCGTCCCGCTTGACGCTCATCAGGTCGCGCACGTCGCGCGCGTCGACCGTGAAGCCCGAGGCCTCCAGGTGCTCGATCCAGCCGTTGCAGCACCCACAGGTGGGCGACTTGTACACGAGGATCGTCGGAAGATCTTCGTCGACCGCCGAGGCCTGGTCCTGCGGTGTGGCATTCGCCTGACCGCAGGCAGCCACCGCGAGGCCGATCAGAACGGGGGCGAAGAGTCGACGCGTTTCGAACATGGCGGGTCCTCGGCGTGTGATGCTCGTCGAATCGGACGATAACATAGGGGCGGGCTCTGCGCCCCCACCAGCGGGCCGAAACGAGTCGCCCCGCACGATCGTACGCCCCGATACCACCGACCCTCTGCCAGGAGTTCCGCATGGACTGGGAAGTCATCGCTCCCATGATCGTATCCATCGTGCTGATCGTGACGGTCGGCGGCGTCGCCGTGCTGCGCCCCCTCGCGAAGCGTGTCGCCGATCTGCTGGAGCTCTACGCCCGGGATCGGGAGTCCGGCCTGGAGAGCGACGTGCACCGGATGCGGGATCTGCTCGAGACGATGAACGCCAGGCTCCAGCTGATGGAGGAGCGACAGGACTTCACCGAGCGGCTCCTCACCTCCGGTACCAGGGCCGGGGAGGAGAAGGGGGCTTCCGAGTCTTCGGAGCGCTGACCCCGGGGAGGCCGGGAGTCGTTCGTCAGGGGCGGTTGCCGACGAGCGCGTCGTGCTCGGCGGCTCTCGCGTTGGCGCGGTCGCGCGCCTGCATGGCGGTGCCCACGCCGGAGGCGCCCGGAACGGGCAGCTGGGCCACGATGCTGTCCTTCTCTGCCCGGGTGAGTTCCGTCTGCTCGCCGGTCTCGGCCCCGCAGGCCGCGGCGACGATCAAGGCTGCCGCGAGGGCTACTGCGGATCGTAGTCTGGTCATGCTCCACTTTTGCCCGCCGCCCACGCGCGCTGCAAGATTCTTCGGATGACGAGCGCATCCGCAGGCGAGGAAAGGGGAGGGGAGGCGAAGGGCGGCTCCGGCCTGGGGCTCGGAAGCCGGATTCTCCTGGGGATGGTGGTCGGCTCCGCGCTGGGGGCCGCCCTCGGAGAGCGCGCCGCCGTGGTGGAACCCCTGGGCGACCTCTTCATCCGGCTTCTGGTGCTCGCCGCGATCCCGCTGGTCTTCTTCAACCTCCTCGCCGGGCTGACCGCGCTGACCGACGTGCGCACCTTCGGTCGGCTGGCGGGCAAGATCATGAGCTACTACGTCGCGACGGACGTTCTGGCCCTGTGCCTCGGGCTCGGCGCCATGGTGATCCTGCGGCCCGGAATCGGCATGCGCCTCACGGAGGAGGTCGAGGGTGCCGTGGGGACGGTCCCCTCCGTCGCCGAAGTGCTCCTCGGCATGATTCCCACGAACGTCTTCGCGGCGTTCTCGGAGGGCAACGTGGTGCAGATCGTCGTGGTGGCGGTGCTTCTCGGCATCGCGACCCTCCTGCTGGCCGACGGGCCCCGGGCCCGACTGTCCCGGGCCTATGGGGACCTCGCCGCGCTGCTCCGCCGCCTGGTCGACCTCGTCCTGCTGATGGCTCCGGTGGGGATCGGCGCCCTCATGGCGGTCACGGTCGGACGGTACGGCGCTTCGCTGATCGGTCCGATGACCCGGTTCCTCTTCGGAGTCTATGCCGCGCAGCTTCTCGTCTTCGTGGGGTACATGGCGCTCCTGCGCGTCTTCACGGATCGCAGGCCCGCGCGCTTCCTCGCCGACACCGGTCCGCTGTGGGCCACGACCGCGGCGACGACCTCGAGCCTGGCGTCACTTTCGGTATCGCTGGAGATCGCCGAGAAGATCCGGCTTCCGCGCTCGCTCTACGCGTTCACGCTGCCCCTCGGAGCGCAGCTCAACAAGGACGGGACCTCCGTCATGCTCGGGGCGGTCCTCCTCTTCACCGCGCAGGCGGCGGGCGTCGAGTTCACGCCGGCGGCGCTGGTGTCGGTCGTCCTGATCGGGCTCCTGCTGTCCGAGGGATCCGGGGGCATTCCCGGGGGCGGCTTCGTGATCGCGCTCATCTACGTTCAGGCCTTCAATCTGCCCATCGAGGTCGCCGCGATCGTGGGCGGCATCTACCGGCTCGTGGACATGGGCAACACCACCATCAACGTCATGGGCGACATGATCGGCACGTCGCTGGTCGCTGCGTCCGAGGCGAAGCGAGGATCCGCATGAATCCGCATGTCCGAGCGCTCTTTCCGGGCGCCGAGCAGCAGGTCTACCTCAACATCGCGGCCAAGGGGCTCGTCCCGACCACGGTGCGCGACGTCGTCGTGTCATACATGGACGACTGTGTCGCCGGCACGAGCGACAAGGATCTCCTGCGGGAGCAGGTCGACGAGACGCGAGCGGCGTTCGCCTCCATGATCGGCGCCGACCCCGACGAGATCGGCATCACCAAGAACGTCTCCGAGGGGCTGAACCTCGTCGCGGCGAGCCTCGAATGGGGGAGCCGGGACAACGTGGTCATCTGCCCCGAGCTCGAGCATCCGAACAACATCTACCTGTGGTACAACCTCCACCGCCGGTACGGTGTCGAGGTGAGGGCGATCCCGCCGGACCAGGGCCGGATGCCGGTCGAGGCGATGGTCGCCGCCATGGACGAAGCCACGAAGGTCGTCACCTTCCCCACGATCTCGTTCGCGCCCGGCTTCGTCACCGACCACGAGCCGCTCGTGCGGCGGGCCAGGGAGGTCGGTGCGCTCACCGTGGTCGACGGCGCGCAGTCGGTCGGCGCCCTGGAGACGGATGTCCATGCGATGGGCATCGACGCCATGGCGGTCGCGTGTCAGAAGTGCCTGCTGTCGGTGTACGGATTCGGCTTCCTCTACGTGCGCCGGGAGATCGCGGAGAGCCTGGTCCCCATCCACGTCGCGCGCTACGGGATCGAGCTCGACGCCCACGAGACCGCGTACGCGGAGGGTCCGCTCGAGTACGCGGCAGGCGCCCGTCGCTTCGACCTCGGCAACTACAACTACCTGGGCATGTCGGCAACGCGCGCGTCGCTGGCGCTCATCCGGGAGATCGGCGTGCCCGCGATCGAGCGTCACGTGCGCGGCCTGGCCTCGAGCCTGGCCGAAGGACTCCTCGATCTGGGGTTGCCGATCGTCGGGGGTGGCCCGGGGCCGCACCTCGCGCACATCGTGTCGTCCGGCAGGCTAGGGGGCGGCCGGCACTACACGGCGGACGATCCGGAGGTCAATGCGCTGCACCGGCACCTCGTGGACGAGGGCGTCGTCTTCTCGCTCCGCAGCGGCGTGCTCCGCTTCTCGTTCGGTCTCTACAACGACGAGTCGGACGTCCAGCGGGTGCTCGGTGCCGTCCGGACCTGGCAGGAAGATCAGATCGCGTTGCGGGGGGCTTCCCCGACAGACTGAAGGGGTGGTTTCCCGCCCGCCGCCCGTGGCCGGCGTGACCAGATTGGTACCGTATGTCGGTGGCGGCACAAGCACCGGGTGCCCAGGATCGCTTCCCTGGCCCGGAGCCTGGTCGTCCGCGGCATCTGATCCAACAGTCCTGGGGGGAGTCCGACCATGCGCCTCATCGCACTGACCCTGTCGTTCCTGGTCGTTGCGCCGCTCGTCACGCAGCCCGCGGCCGCGCAGATCGTTCCGTCGGAGGAGTCACTTTCGGATCTCTACCCGGGGAAGGCGTACTCCCCCTACGCCCAGCGGGCGTTCGGCAGCCGGCCGCTTTGGGGAGACACGCACCTCCACACCGGGCTCTCGGTCGACGCAGGGCTCTTCGGCGCGCGGCTCGGCCTGGAGGAGGCGTACCGCTTCGCGAGAGGGGAGGAGGTCGTCTCGTCGACCGGGCAGCCGGTGAAGCTCTCCCGCCCGCTCGACTGGCTCGTGATCGCGGACCACTCCGACGCGATGGGCTTCGTGCAGGCGATGGCCAAGTCAGACCCGGAGGTGATCGCGTTCGAGCAGGGTCGAAGGTGGTCGGAAGGCATGGCGCAGGGCGGTCAGACCGCGGTCGAGACCGCGCTCGATCTGATCACGACCTTCTCGCAGGGGCAGGTAGATCCCGACCTGCTCGGCCTCTACTCGCCCGGTGCGGCCGCGTACCGATCCGTGTGGGAGCACGTGATCGGGACGGCCGAGGATTTCGACGACCCCGGGCGCTTCACGGCGCTCATCGGCTTCGAGTGGACGTCGCTGGTCCGGGGCAACAACCTTCACCGCAACGTGATCTTCCGAGAAGGGGCCGACCTGGCGGGGCAGGTCGTGCCGTATACGACGCAGGCCCCGATCGGGAGCACGGATCCCCTCGACCTGTACGCGTATCTGCAGGCGTACGAGGAGCGGACTGGGGGGTCGGTCCTCGCGCTCGCCCACAACGGGAATCTCTCGAACGGGTTCATGTTCCCGGTCGACCAGCAGTACACCGGCCGGGCGATCGACGCGCGCTATGTCGGGGAGCGGGCCCGTTGGGAGCCGATGTACGAGCTCACGCAGATCAAGGGCGACGGGGAGGCGCACCCGTTCCTCTCTCCTGACGATCGGTTCGCCGACTACGAGACCTGGGACGTCGGGAATCTCGACCTCAGCGAGGCGAAGACGAACGACATGCTGCAGTACGAGTACGCGCGCGAGGCCCTGAAGAACGGACTGTTGCTCGAGCAGCGTCTCGGCACGAACCCCTACAAGTTCGGGCTCGTCGGATCGACGGACTCGCACACGGCGCTCGCCACCGCTCAGGAAGACAACTTCTTCGGCAAGCACTCCGGCGGCGAGCCCTCCGCGGACCGCATGCATCACCCGTTCACGCAGACGCCCCAGGGGACCTTCGAAGGGTACCAGACCGTGGCCTCGGGGCTGGCTGCGGTGTGGGCGGAAGAGAACACGCGCGCGTCGATCTTCGACGCGATGAACCGGCGCGAGGTGTACGGCACCACGGGCTCGCGCATGGCCGTTCGCTTTTTCGGAGGCTGGAGCTTCACCGAGAACGATCTGAACAGCCGGCAGCCCGCGTTCGTCGGATACGAGAAGGGCGTGCCGATGGGTGGCGACCTGCGACCGCGGGTCGGCGACGCGGCACCGAGCTTCATGGTGTACGCGCTCCGCGACCCGATCGGGGCGAACCTCGATCGGATCCAGATCGTGAAGGGGTGGCTGGACGCGGACGGGAACACGCAGGAGCGCGTCTACGACGTCGCGTGGTCACTCGGGCGCGAGCTGGACGGGCAGGGAAACCTGCCGCCCGTCGGCAACACGGTCGATATCGAGAACGCGAACTGGTCGAACACGATCGGCGCGTCGGAGCTGGGGACGGTCTGGACCGACCCGGACTTCGATCCGGCCGAGCCGGCGTTCTACTATGCGCGCGTGCTCGAGATTCCGACGCCTCGCTGGGTCGTCTACGACGCCTTCCGTTACGGCGTCGAGATTCCGGAGGGCGCCGAGACGATCCACCAGGAGCGGGCGTACACTTCGCCGATCTGGTACACGCCGGGAAGTTGATCCGGGTGCTGGGCCCGGGCTAAGGCCCGCCGTCGCGGGCCTCCTGCTCGGCGGTGACGTACGCGATCGCGTGGAGCGGCACCGCGACCGCTGCCACCAGGATCGCCTGAAGCACCGGATCCACGAACGCGAAGAGGCCGAACGCGACCGTCCAGAAGACGGTGCCGAGGAGAGCGACGGGGCGGATCACGCTCGCGGAGGCACGGGTCTGCGCCAGCACGACGTCGAGGGCGCCCGTGAAGACGAGCAGCAGTCCGAAGGAGATGCTGAACATTCGGAACTGGCGCCAGAGGCTCGGCCGCAGGGGGTCGAAGGAGTCGGCCTGCTTCATCGCGTTCATGGCGAACTCGCGCATCCCGAAGAAGCCCTGCTCCATCACGAACATCCAGATGTGCGCCGCACCGTGGGCGAGGGCGCCGAGCAGTAGCCACAGCCCCGCCGCCCAGAGCCAGACTCTCGGATTACGAAGCAACGGTCGATTCCTCCTCCCCGGTCGGGGTAGCGGGCGCGTGCTCGGGCGACCAGTGGGCGATGCGTTCGGCCAGTCGGAACACCGAAAGAGGAGACGACCCCTCGGCCTTGTTGTTGACGATCACGTACGACTCCCGCTCGGCGATCGTGGCATCGAGCACCGTCCGAGCGATGCGCTCCCGGGACGGGGCGTCCTCGTCCACGATCCTGTCGAAGGGCTCGTAGCGGTCCCGCGCCACCTCGTACTTCAACCCCGCGTGGAGCATCCAGCGCACGACGAGGGCGGGCTGGTAGAAGGGTGACAGCACGTCGAGCTGACGCTCGAGCGGGGCCATCGCGGGATGGACGTTGTAGCAGTGCGCGACCCCGGTTGCCTCGAGGACGTCGGCGTACTCCGCGCTCAGGAAGGCCGGAGTGCGGAGCTCCACGGCGTAGAGCGGACCGTCGGGCAGCGCCTCGAGGAAACGGTGGAGTCGCTCCAGGAAGCTCCCGCGGCCGCCGACGAGGTTCGGAGGGATCGGTGGAAACTGGAACAGAAGCGGCCCCGCCTTTTGGCGCAGCCCCTCCCACATAGGACCGACGACTTCCTGCACCGCGTAGAGGGGATCGAGGAACTGCGGGTTCCGCTCGCGGACCCCGTATCCCTCGGGGCTGGTCGGGGACGTCAGGAGTCGATCCGCCTTGACCAGAAAGCGGAAGTCGGCGGGGACCGTGTCCGCGTAGCGACGGAAGTCGTCCACCGAGATCGGCCGGTAGTAGGTCCGGTCGACGCCCACCGTGCGCAACAGTGGATGGCGGGCGTACGCCTCGAGTCCGTGACGCGCGAGCGTGGACTGCGATGCGGCACGGTCGAAGACGAGCCCCTCCCACCCGGGGAAGCTCCACGACGACGTCCCTAGTCGGAGGGTGCGAGGCATCCGTGCGGCGATCGTGTTCAGCTCCGCCGGGACCACCGCCGGTCCGACGGGCGCGGTCGGCTCCGGGGTCGGCTCGTCCGAAAAGAGACCCAGCTGTACGTCCATCCCGCAGGGCTAGCGAAAGCCGGGGTCTCGTGCAAGCGCACCCGGACATGTAATTGACAAATAGATAAGTCAGTTACATAGTCAGTCCGACATCGACGATCCGCCGCCGCTGGAGGACGCGTGCCCGGGATGACGCCCCTGACCTTCGAGATTCTGCTCGCGCTCGCCGACGCGTCGCGACACGGGTACGGCATCATCAAGGAGATCGAGCACAGATCGGGGCCCGAAGCGGCCCCCAGCACGGGCGCCCTGTACCTGGCGCTCCAGCGCATGCAGGGAGACGAGCTGATCCGGGAGGCGGAAGCGCCACCCGGTGAAGACGCGCGCCGCAAGTACTATCGACTCACGCCGAAGGGGCGGGACCATGCCGAGGCGGAGTCGATGCGCCTCGCTGCGCTCGTGGCATCGGCGCGGGAGAAGAAGCTCCTGGCGGGCGGGGCGTCGTGACCCGAGCCCTGTTGCGGCTTTTGCTTCGCTTCGCTCCCAGGTCCGTCCGTGAGGAGTGCGGCGCAGACCTCCTCTGGGTCTTCGATCGACGGCGGGCAGAGCCGCGCAGTGGCATCGGGACGTGGGTGTTCGCCATCCGCGAGCTGTGGGGTGGGAGCCGACTGGTGGTCGGGCTATGGCTCGACGCGTGGAGACTTCGGGAAGGGAGGGGAGGGATCGTCATGATCGACACGCTATTGCAGGACGTGCGCTTCGCGGCGCGCTCGTTGCGGAGGAACCCGGGCTTCACCTGGACGGCGATCGCGGTGATCGCGCTCGGGATCGGTGCGAACGCGGCCATCTTCTCGGCCGCGAACGCCTTCTTCTTCCGACCCCTCCCGTTCGACGAGCCCGACGAGCTCGTCATCGTCTTCGAGACGAACCCCGAGTTCGGCTGGGACGACGCGATGGCGGCCCCGGCCAACCTCCTCGACTGGCGCGAGCAGGTCAACGCCTTCGCGGACGTTTCGGCGTACTCGGAGTTCACCGCCCAGATCACCACCTTCCGAGACGGGGAGCCGGTCCTGGTCGGGGGCACGGCCGTCATGGGGAATTTCTTCACGACGCTCGGGGTCGCGCCGCAACTGGGTCGCACCTTCCGCATGGACGAGACGTGGGCCGGCTCGGACGACGTGGTCGTCCTCAGCCATCGGCTGTGGATGGAGTACTTCGGGGGGGGGCGGACGTCGTGGGCACGACGATCCAGACCAACGACGCTTCGCCCGAGATCATCGGCGTGATGCCTCCGGGCTTCCATTTTCCCAGTGCCGAGACCGATCTCTGGTATCCGCGTGGCTGGGATGCGGCGGCCAGAGCGGAGACCTGGTTCCGCCGGGCCCACATGGTGCGCGCATTCGCTCGCCTGGACCCGGGCGTCGATCTCGAGGAGGCCGATGCTCAGCTCCAGGTGGTGGTCCGCCGCCTGCAGGAGGAATACCCGGAAACCAACGCCGTCATGGGTGCAGGCATCGCGCCGATGCACGATTTTCTGGTGAAAGGTGTGCGCGCGCAGCTCCTCGTGCTCCTCGGCGCGGTCGGACTCCTCCTGCTGCTGGCGTGCACGAACGTCGCGAACCTGATGCTCGTGCGGGCCAACGACCGGACCCGTGAGGTCGCGCTCCGTCAGGCGCTCGGCGCGGCCCGCGGACGCGTGGCCCGCCAAATGCTCGGCGAGAGCACCCTGATCGCGGGAGCCGGCGCGGTGCTGGGGCTGGGTGCGGGTTGGCTCGGACTACAGGCGATCGCCAGCACGGAGGAGCTCGGCATCGACGGAGCGACCTCGCTCGCCCTCGACCACCGGGTGGTGCTGTTCACGGCGGCCATCGCGCTGGGCAGCGCCCTCCTGTTCGGGTCCGCGCCCATGCTCCGCACCATGGCGAGCGATGCCCAGACCGCTCTGCGCGACGGCGGCCGGGGTCGCTCGAGCGGGAGGCGGAGCCATCGCACGGTCAGCGCGCTCGTGACGGTGGAGGTGGCCCTCGCGCTGGTCCTCGTGCTGGGGGCCGGCCTCATGTTTCGCACGTTCGCCTCGCTGCGGGACGTCGATCCGGGCTTCGACACGCGCGGCGTCGTCGCGGTGCAGTTCAGCATCCCCGCCTCGCGCTACGAGCACCGGGATCAGGTGCTCGGCTTCTACGATCGCTTCATCGAGGCCATGGAGGCACGGCCGGGTGTCCGGAAGGTCGGCACCGTACAGCAGCTGCCCCTGAACGGGACGAGCTGGACGAGCTCGGTGAAGGCGGAGAGTTGGGAGCCGGACCGCGTCGCGTTCGAAGTGGTGCATCGTCGCGCGGACGCCGACTACTTCGAGGCCGTGGGAACGCCGCTCGTCCGCGGTCGGCTGTTCGAGGCTTCGGACGGGCCGGACGCCCCACTGGTGGTCGTGATCAACGAGACGTTCGCTCGCCAGCACTTCCGGCCGGGTGAGGATCCGATCGGGCAGAAGATCGCGTACGACCGCGAGCCCACGGAGGACTCGTACTGGTACGAGATCGTCGGCGTCGTCGCCGACCAGCATCAGCAGACCCCCCGGGACGCGCCTCGCGCCGAAGTGTTCGAGAGCCGGGATCAGGACTGGGGTCGCTCGAGCTGGGTGGTGGTCCGCGGAGACGGGGAGCCGTCGGATCTTACCGCCGCCGTTCGTGCCGTGCTCGGCGAGATGGATCCGCTCATTCCGATCGCGCGCACCGAGGTGATGGGCGACCTCTGGAACCGGTCCATGGCGCGGGAGGCCTTCCTGCTCAAGCTGCTCGGCATCTTCGGGTCGGTGGCGCTTCTCCTGGCTACCGTCGGTGTTTACGGCGTGACGGCGCAGGCAGCGCGGCGCAGGACGCAGGAGATCGGGATTCGGATGGCACTGGGCGCGCGGGCGGCGGACGTGGTGCGCCTCATGCTGCGACAGGGGGTCCTCGTCACGGGTCTGGGTCTTGCGCTGGGGCTGTCCGGAGCCTTCGTGGGAGGGCGAGCCCTTTCGTCGCTGCTCTTCGGCGTCGAGGCGACCGACGCTGCGACCCTGGTGGCGGTGTCGGGGCTGCTCGGCTTCGTGGCCCTCGTCGCCTGCTACGTTCCCGCGCGGCGCGCGACCCGGCTGGATCCCGTTTCCTCGCTCCGCTCCGAGTAGGGGACGGTGCGGTAGGCAGGGGGCGTCGGGCACGCGATCTTCGTGGCGTCCGACGCCCTCGAGCCGAGCCCCATTCGTGGAAGTCCAGATCTTCGGCGTGAAGAAGAACGCCGACGTGCGTAAAGCCGAGCGCTTCTTCAAGGAGCGCCGCATCAGGATCCACTTCATGGACTTCAAGCAGCGCAGTCCGTCGAAAGGCGAGCTGCGGCGCTTCTTTCAGAAGTTCGGGGAGGAGCGCCTCATCGACCGGGAGTCGAAGCGCTTTCTCGAGCTGGGCCTGCAGACGGCGTATTACGGAGACGACCGCTGGCTCGAGATCGCGTGCGAAGAGCCGCTGATCCTCCGGCAGCCGCTGGTGCGGAGCGGGAATCGTCTGTCGGTGGGCTTCGCCGAGGACGAATGGAAGGAGTGGGTCGCCGCCCGCTGACGCGCGCGGCGCGCTACTCGGCGCGTCCACCACAGGCCCGTCCCGGTCGATCGAACCGTCCCGACCCCTTGCGCGGAGCTCGGTGGACGACAATACTAAACCAACTTGTTTACTATTGGAGTGGCACGTGGTCGCCTTCGCCGACGACAACCTCGACCGAACCTTCGGTGCGCTCGCGCACCCGATTCGGCGCGCGATCCTGACTCGGCTCGCCCGGGACGGAAGCGCCTCGGTCTCGGATCTCGCCGAGCCCTTCGACGTCACCCTCATGGCGGTGTCGAAGCACCTCAGGGTGATGGAGGAGGCGGGGCTGATTCACCGGGAGAAGGACGGCCGCGTGCATCGATGCTCCTTCGATCCTTCCGCGATCGCCGAGGCGAGCGACTGGATCGAGAAGCATCGGAGGTTCTGGACGCAGCAGCTCGATTCGCTGGCAGCCTACCTGGAGGGATCCGGAGCCGAGCGGGCTCCGGCCGGGCGGGGAAGTGGAGGCGGTCGTCTGCCCAACGAGCAAGGAGAAGACTCATGAGCGTCGAAACCGCAGGTGCCCTGGAGATTCGCCGCGTGGTGAATGCCGACCCGCAGACCGTCTGGGATGCGTGGACGCAGCCGGAGCAGATGAAGAAGTGGTCGTGCCCGGCCCCGGGTGGGCTGAAGGACGTCTCCTGCGACCTTCGGGTCGGAGGCGCCTTCGAGCTGAGGATGGAGGTGGACGAGGGGCCGCACACGGCGTTCGGTGTCTACCGCGAAATCGACGAGCCGCGGCGTCTGGTCTACACGTGGGACTGGCGGGAGGAGGACAACGCGATGGGGGAGACGCTCGTCACCGTCGAGTTCCGGCCCGTCGAGGGCGGAACGGAGGTCGTCGTGGTGCACGAGGGCTTCCCGGCTCGTGAGGCGCGAGACGGGCATGACGAAGGCTGGAGCGCCTGCCTCGACAACTTCGAGGCGCTCTTCCGCTGACCGGATACCTCCGAGGCGCGGGAACCGCCCGGCGGTCTCCCGTCTTGGAGGCACGAAGGGCCCCGCTGGAAGTGCAGAAGGCCCGCGAGGGGAGGGGTGTGGTGTGGGGTAGAGGCCCGGTCGCGCGGATGCGGCCGGGCCTCGCGTGCTCAGGGGCGCCGGACGAGGTCGAAACGGAGGAACGGCATCTCGGTCCGCGCGTCCGTGCGCGTATCGATGAAGCGGGTCTCGATCGCCACCCTGTCGTCGGCCGGCACGTGGAGCTCGATGACGAACTCCTTGGTGAAGCCGAGCGAGCGCATGTACTGATCGTCGTCCGTGCCCTCCAGGCCGACCTCCCAGGAGCCCACGAGGCCGGCCAGAACCTCGTGCTCCGGACCGGGCTCACCGGGTGCCGGCTCCTGCGCGGAGGCGGCGGCGAACAGGCCGCTGCACGCCAGGAAGGCGACGCTCCAGACCGGGGTCGCTTGCGCGTTCATGCTCACCTCCGAAGACCGGTCAGGGTCGGCTCAGGTCCGCACTCCGGAGCCAGCGGTCGAACCACGCCTCCAGCCGCCGGTACATGTCCACGCGATTCATCGGGTCGCGGAAGCCGTGGGGCTCGTCCGGATACGAATGCGCCTCGTACACCTTCCCCTCGCGCTCCAGGATCTCGACGGCCAGCTGGTACTGCCGATAGGGCGCCCGGACGTCGGCCTCGCCGTGCATGGTCAGGACCGGAGTCTCGATGTTCTCGACCCGGGCGAGCGTGTTGCTGATCGCGTAGATCTCAGGCACCTCCTCGGGCGACCCGCCGTGTCCGGTCCTGATGAAGATCTTCCCGAGTCGATCGGCGTTCGTGTACGCGTCGCCGAAGTCGTAGATGCCTGCCATCGGCACGGCCGCGTCGAAGGCATCGGGCACGCGCGCGATCGCCGCCATGCTCGTGATGCCGCCGTAGCTGTAGCCGTAGATGCCCACCCTGCCGTTCGACCACGGCTGCGCCCGCACGAAGTCGGCCGCCGCTGCCGCGTCCCGGGCCTGCCCGTTGGCCCAGTCCTGCACTCCGAGGTCCTGGAACTCGCGCCCGAAGCCGGAGCCGCCCCGGTAGTTCACGGCGAGCACCACGTAGCCGCGTCGCGCGAGGTACTGCTCCGTCGTGTTCAGGCTGTGGAGGTAGGAGTTCGTGCCCCCACCGTGGACCTGCACGAGTGTGGGATAGGACTCCGACGGGTCGAATCCGGGAGGCCGATAGAGGAAGCCCTGGATGTAGAGCCCGTCCCAGCTTCGAAAGCTGATCTCTTCCGGCTCGACGAGACCGTCCCACCTCGTGGCGAACGAGGTGAGCTGTCGAACAGGGCCCCCGAGGGCGCTCACGTAGTCGACCTCGGCCCCCCGAGTCGGCGTGGAGCGCACGAAGACGAAGCCCGCCGCCCCCGCCCGGACTGCGTTCGGAGCGGAGCCGGCGTTCGCGTGGTACGATCGGAAGTGGCCACCCATGTTCGTGATCCGGGTCGCCACGCCGCCCTCGGCCGGGACGCGCCACAGCTCCATGCGCGCCCGCTCCAGGTAAGGAAAGAAAAGCTCGGTCCCGTCGTCACTCCAGAAGACCCCGAGGTTGTGCAGCCAGTCGGTGGCGTGGACCTGCATGTCGACCACGTTCTCCCAACCGGTGGCGGGGTCCAGGACGTACAGGTACGCCAGGTCCTCGTACCAGTATTCGCCCTTCGACGTCCCGATCAGGGCGATGCGCGAGCCGTCCGGCGACCACACGGGCGTGGACGACGCCATCAGGCCGTGGCTGAGCTGGCGCTCTTCCCCCGTCGACACGTCCACCACCCAGACGTCGTCGGCCCAGTAGTCGGCCTTGTTCGAGAAATACGCGATCCTCGCGCCGTCCGGTGACCACGCCGGCGCGAAGCGGAAGTCGTCCTCCGCCATGGAGGCGCGCGTGAGCTGTCGTGGAGCGGCGGAGGCATCCGCCGGGACGAGCCAGATGTCGTTGTGCCCCGAGCGGACAGAGTAGAACGCGATCGTCGACCCGTCCGGTGAGGGCCGTGCCGCACGCTCGTCGAGCTCGTCGTTCGTGATCCGGGTCAGTCCGTTCCCGGGCGCGGCCGGGTCGAGCGTCGCATCCGCCTCCACGTCCGCCAGCCACAGGTCGCCCCGCGCCGAGAAGAGCACCGCGCTCCCGTCCGGCATCCACACGGGGGAAGAT
>Ga0209536_100001681_pt1 | contig 36276 bp, 29 predicted proteins | sample DeeMarSeWOR28_12_FD_187461 | JGI IMG/M metagenome (GOLD analysis project Ga0209536, IMG submission 187461) | Marine sediment microbial communities from White Oak River estuary, North Carolina - WOR-2-8_12 (SPAdes) (version 2) | ecosystem: Environmental > Aquatic > Marine > Intertidal zone >...
GGGCTCGCCTCCGCCGCAGGCGGCCAGGGATCCCGCGATCAGGATGGCGGTGGAACGTCTGAGCATGGTTCAAATCCTCGAGTCAGCGATTTCGGCAGGTGTGGTTCAGTCAGGGAATTTACCCAACTTCCCACCCTCCCTGAACCCGAGCGGTTCGGTCGACGGGGGTCCGGCCACGTTCCTGCGGAACCACTTCTCGGCGCGGTGACTTACCCTTTCGCTGCGGCGACCCGGGCAGGTGTCCCGGCAGCTCGAGCGGACCAGCTTCCCACGTGCGAGGTCGACGATGGGCCCCTCGTTGCTTTTCATACCGGACATCAGCGGGTTCACGAAGTTCGTGAGCACCACGGAGGTCCACCACGGGCGACACATCATCGCCGAGCTCCTCGAGGTCATCATCGCGGCCGATCGCCTCGGGCTGACCGTATCGGAGCTCGAAGGTGACGCGGTCTTCTTCTACAAGGGCGGACCGCTGCCCGATTTCGAGGAGCTCACGGCCCAGGCGAAGCGCACGTTCGAGGCGTTCCACGCGCGTCTCAAGACGTACGAAGCGGACCGCATCTGCGACTGCGGTGCGTGCAGCACGGCGCACGGACTGTCGCTGAAGATCGTCGTGCACGCCGGACCCATCGAGCTGATCTCGGTCCAGGGCTTCGAGAAGCCGTACGGGGCGGACGTGATCGTCGCGCATCGGCTCCTGAAGAACGACGTGGCCCGGACCGAATACCTCCTGGTCACGGAGGCCGCGCTCGCCGGGTCCCGTGCGCCGATCGTCGCACCCGAGTGGTCGGAGCTCTGCTCCGGGTCGGACGACATCCAGGACGTCGGGCCCGTGCAGTACCGCTGGGTTCCGCTCGGTCCCCTGCTGGACGGAATCCCGGATCCACCACCTGCAAGGCGATTCGAGAAGAGCGACAACCCGCTGCGCCACGAGGTCTTCGTGCAGAGCAGCCCCGAAGCGGTGTTCGAGCTGATCTCGAATCTCGACCTCCGGCTCCTCTGGAACCGCGGAGTCGACAGGCTCGAGTACGAGCGCGGACGCATGAACCGGGTGGGGACGTGGCATCGGTGCGTCATCGGTGGCGACCTGATCGAGTTCGAGACGGTCACCAGCGACTTCGGGGAAGGGCGTCACGTCTACGGAGAGCGGCTTCCCGGCAATCCGATCGTCGACGATCACGTGAACTACTTCATCGTGGAGCCGGAAGGCGACGGTTCCCGCGTGCGCTTCGAGGTGCACTACCGGCCCAGGCCCTTTCCCCGCTCCCTGCTGGCTCCGCTGGCGCGGTGGCGTATGGGCCGCTTCGGGCCGGGCATCCTCGCCTCCATCAAGGAGGCCGCCGAGTCCGGGACGGGCTTGCCCGAGACGGCCTCGAGCGAAGCGTCCGCTCAGAATCCGACGGGTACGGAGAAGGTCGCTAGGGGGACGGGGTTGTTCGGCTCGGGATCGGCTTCCCAGCTGAGCGCACCATAGACACCTCCCGCGAGCGCGCCCGCGGCTGCGCCGATGAGCGTGGCGGCGAGACGGGTGGCCTCGGTGCTCTCGTCCGTGAGCGCTTCGGTCGCGAGTCCGACGACGGATCCTGCCAGCGCGCCGAGGCCGGCGGAGTAGATCGCGCGCTCCTGACGCTCCCCGTTGCCGGCGAGGGCGATGCCGCCCCCGAGCGCGAGCACGAAGCCCGACGTCCAAGACACGATCCCGTCTCCGGTGGTGGTGAACCCTCCCTTCATTCGGCCGATCGCGGTGGCGGTTCCGGAGGCGAAGACGAAGCTGGTGGCGCCGAGCACCAGACCGCATTCGACGCTGCAGGGATCGCTCAGCTGGGCCTCGGCCGCGGTCGGGCCGCCGAGCCCGAGAACCGTCGCGATCAGGAGGGCGCCGCCTCTTCTCACGGACGTCTCCTCACCGCTCGGCGACGAGAGGGGCTTCGGGACAGGACGACGCTTGCTCCGACTCCAGCGTGCAGGCGAAGACGGGGCGTACGCTCGGGTCTTCTCCCACCTGCGCGAAGACCGTCAGGTGCGTTCGAGCGGGCCGGAAGTCCAGTCGCATGTAGCCGTGTGTCCCCGCCGCGTAGCGCGTCCCTTCCACGCGGTCGACTTCACTGGTCTTCGAGCCACTCCCGCTGACCAGCTGAAAGCCCGGATTCTCCCTCCCCTCCATCCGGATCACCTGCAGCGAGTGGTCGTGCCCGGCTGCGAACGCGAGCGGCCGCACCCCACTCTCGAGGATGGCGCGGCGGATGCCCTCGAGCATGTCGGCATAGCGCCCGGACGCCAGATCCTGGACGCTCAGGCCGGCCTTTACCGCGAGGTAGTACACGAGGGGTCCTCGATGAAAGGCCCCGATGTTCCCGCCGTGCGGACCCCCGGTGGCCATGGGGTGGTGGGCCGCCAGAATGATGCGGCGATCCGCGTGGGCCGCCAGCTCGGCCTCGAGGGCGTGGTAGAAGTCCTCGGCGGTGCCGCACGGGCCGACCGGGCGGCGGAGGAGCCATTCCGTGTCGATGAACACGAGGCGCGCGTCGGGGCCTACGTCCATCGCCTCGGGTCCGGCGCACCCGTCGCCCGGTCGGAAGCTCGCCCGGCTCTCGCCCACGAGCTCGCCGAGCCATTCGCGCTGGATGCGCACGGCCTCGAGGGCCCGCCCGTCTTCTGCTCCCTTGGCCCAGTCGTGGTTCCCGGGCAGGAAGACCGCGTGCGCGCCGGGGGACGACTCCAGCGCGCCGACCTGGGCCGCGAGGTGCGCGAAATCCTCGTCCTTGAACGCCTCGCGGGCGCCGACGTCGTAGATGTTGTCACCGAGGAACACGACGACGACCGGAACACCCGCGTGCTCCCGCTCCATCCGCGAGAGATCGGCGTAGAGGTGTCCGAGCACGGCTTCCCGCCCCGGTGAATCCTCTCCGGCATCCCCCACGAGGTACACGGACGACCGGAGCGGTCCCTCGGCGACGCCGGCGGGCGCTTCCATGGGCTGGTAATGGACCTGGCGTGCGCACCCCGCTGCGGGAGCCACGATGGCGAGCAGCGCCAGCGCCCGCCGTGCCGACGGGCTCGAGCGTCGAGTTGGCATCAGGCGTGAAGGGTGATCAGTAGGGAAGCCCGAGCGCGATGAAGATCTTGGTCGCCTCTTCGCTGTTGGCGGCCCCGAAGCGAACCAGGTAGGGCTGCGCCACCGGCTGCAGGTATACGCCGCCACCGAGGCCGGAGTGCCAGCTGCCGGGAGATTCGTTGTCGACCCACACCCGCCCCGCGTCGGCGAAGCCGAACGCGCCGAAGGCGACGGGCACGATGATGCGCGGCGCGAAGAGCCGCAGGCGAAGCTCCGCGCTGCCCCAGAGCGAAGCGTCACCGGCGAAGCGCTGCTCGTCCCAGCCGCGGATGGTGGCCGTGCCGCCGACGAACGCCGCCTGGTGCCAGGGGAAGCGTCCGTAGACCTGGGCGGCTCCGGCCCGAAGCGCGAGCGACAGGGTGGGCCACGGTGACGATGCCAGTAGCGCGGAGCCGTCCAATCCCACGCGACTGTAGAGGCGCTCCACGTCGAGCAGATCCGGCCAGACGCCGCCCGCCGCCCGGAGGCGCAGGCGGTTTCCGGTGTGCGTGGCCGCGGCGAGGGGATCGTAGACGGCCTCGCCGACGAAGCCGAGCGAGAAGAACTCCCCGTCCCCGTACACCGGGCCGAGCGTCTCGAAGAACCGGCCCTCGTTGTCCTGGGTGCTGGCGCGCTCGACGCGGAGACCACCGCGCAGGAGGACCCCCGATTCGAACTCCACGCCAAGCCCCAGATCCGCCGACATCATGGTCAGGTCGACCCGATGGAACTCCTCCTCGCCTCCCGGCGTGTCGTTTCCGAGCCCGAAGTAGTGAAGCACGTCGAGGCGCGAAAGCCGGGCCGCCACGGGCACGAAGAGCGGAGAGTTCTCGCGCCGGATGTCACCCGCGAGCTCGAACCGGCCCTTCGAGAGGAAGGGCGACCATCCTCCGCGCACGTCGAACGCGGTGGCCCAGGGTGACTTCCGGAAGCCGTAGCGCTCGAACCTCGCACCTCCGCCGAGGAAGAGCCCGAGGTCGGTGGAGTACGAGGTCCAGAAGATCGGAAGCGTGCGGCCTCCCCAGTCCGGCGGCTGGGCACGGTCCTCGGGCGTCCACTCCCACTCCTCGAAGGCCTTCGTGTTCAGATCGGGCGCGTCCTCGCCGACCACCTCGTTGTCGCCCTCGTCGTCGTAGAGTCGGAGGCCGGATCCCGAGCCTTCGACCACGTAGCGGTCGTCGCCGCCCCCTCCGACGACGCGAAGCAGGATGCCGGTGCTTCCATCGCCGGAGACCGTGACGACGTCGCGCCCATCCTTCAGATACAGCCGAACCTCGTCCGTCTCGTCCGCCAGGAAGCGGCGGCTGATGTACGGGGCCGGCTGGTCGTCCGGTGCGGTCACGGTGACGGTGAGCGCGCCGGCCTCGCGTTCGACCTGAACGATCTCGTCCTCGTCGGTTGCGTGCAGGTCGACCTTCACCGCGAGCATCTCGTAGAAGTCGGTCCACGCCTCTTCTAGCCGGTCGCGACGAACCCGCAGCGTGCTCTGCAGCTCGGCGCCGTTGATCTCGTAGATCTCGGCGGGGAGCCGGAGCGCCGCCTGCTCGATCACCTCGTCCGTCAGGGCCGCCTGGACTTCCCGGCCCACGCGATCCCACGTCGATCGGTCGAGCTCCGAAAGAAACCATCGATCGATGGCTCGCGCGTTCCAGTGTAGCCGCTTGATCGAGGGGTACTCCTCCTCGAAGCGTACGAACTGGGGCATGTACAGGCTCACGATCCGGGTCGCCACCCCGTCGAACTTCGAGAACGCCTGATCCCGGTCGCGGGGCACCGGAAGCCACTGCCGCGGTGCCTCCGTGTCGTACGTCGCCCAGCGCCACTGTCCCCGGTGGCGGTCCCAGTCTCCGAGGAAGACGTCCGTGATGCGCGCGGCGAGATACGCCTCGGCGTCGACCCGGTCGTTCGGTCCGTTGTCCAGACGCTCGGTGAGCGTCTCGCTCGAGATGACCCGCTCCGTTCCCGCGAACGAGGTGCGGTCTCCCTCGTTCTCGTCGGGCCGTTCCTCGATGAGCCCCAGCATGCCGGCGAACTCCTCGCGGAACGCTCCGAGGGCGGGGTCGTCCGGCATGACCCGCAGCTGGGGATCCACGTGAAGAATCCCGACCGCGTCGAGCAGGGGCGACGCCACGAGGGCGCCATAGGGGTGTGCCGCACTGATCCCGTCCTGCACCAGGTCGGCGACGACCGTCTCCCTGAGGATGGAGTCCAGCACGGGCGAGGGGTCCTTGTCGACCGAGCGGAAGGCGTACTCGCGTCCGTCCCCGCCGATGAAGCGGAGGGATCGGGTCTGCATCCCGCCCCCCGTGCGGGTCGGCGTGAGCCCGCCGGCCGTGCCCTCGAGATCGAGGACCGGCACCTGGATCGGCTGCGTCCACAGCTCCCGATAGTGGCGGCCCAGGATCCACCGGTGCAGTGGGCCGGCCCGGTACTGCTCCCCCGCGGCCGTCGTGACGATGCGATCCTCGGCCGTCGCAGACTGGCCCTGCACGGGCACGTCGGCGACCCCGGCGAAGATCGCGGCTGCGGTGAGCACGACGAGTCGATTCATGTCCGACACAGTATCGTGGGAGGCGGCTTGCCTGCCACAGGTTGCGGCGTTGGGTACCTTTTTCGAAAGACCCGGCGCTCGTCCCCGACCCCCGAGGCGCGATGACCGATCAAGAGCAGAGCTGCCCTCTTCTCGACCGTGAGGTGAGCTGGCTCCACTTCAACCACCGCGTGCTCCAGGAGGCGACGGATCCGTCCGTGCCCCTTCTCGAGCGCCTCTTCTTCTGCGGTATCTTCTCGTCCAACCTCGACGAGTACTTCCGGGTTCGCGTCGCGTCGCTTCGCTCACTGCTTCGGCTCGGAGAGGAGGAGGGTGCCGAGCTCGGCTTCGAGCCGCACCGACTCCTGCACGAGATCCATCGAATCGTGCTCGAGCAGCAGGAGGAGTACGGGGGCATCATCGCGGGTCTGTTCGCCGATCTCGAGCGCGAGGGGATCCGACGCGTCGACGAGACCTCGGTGCGGCCGGAGCAGCATGAGTTCGTGCGGTCGTACTACGACGAAATCGCTTCACGGATCGATTCTGTGGTCCTCGCGGACGACGGAGACCCGCCCTTCCTGCAGAACCGTGCGGTCTATCTGGTCGTGGAGCTCTGGGATCCGGAGCGGACCTCGGCATCGTGGACCCCGATGTACGGACTCGTGCGGGTCCCGTCCGACACGGAGCGCTTCGTCGTCCTGCCGGGAATCGACGAGTGGAACGAGGTCATGTATGTCGACGACGTCATCCGATTCAATCTCGATCGGATCTTTCCGCGCCACGAGGTGGGGCGTTCGTACGCGGTCAAGCTGACGCGGGACGCCGAGCTCCACGTCGAGGACGAGTTCGACGGCGATCTCGCCGACGCCATTCGGAAGAGCCTCAAGAACCGCACGACCGGAGTCCCGAGTCGCTTCCTGTACGACATGCGGGCCCCGTACGTGCTCGTTCACCGCCTCCAGCACCTGATGGGCCTCACGGAGGAGGACATGGTCCTGGGTGCCCGGTACCACAACCTGAACGACCTCATGGCGTTCCCCCGCTTCGGCCGGTCGGATCTCTCCTACCCGGACTGGCCTCCGCTGCGGCATCCCGAGCTCGAGGATGCGGACTCGATCCTGGAGAAGGTCCGCGAGCGCGATCGGGTCGTGCACACGCCCTACCAGTCCTTCGGCCACGCCGTCCGCTTCCTCGAGGAGGCCGCCGTGGATCCGGACGTGGAGGAGATCTGGCTCACGGTGTACCGGGTAGCGAAGGATTCCGCGATCCTCAACGCGCTGCTCGCGGCGGCCGAGGCAGGGAAGCGGGTGACGGTGTTCATCGAGGTCCAGGCACGCTTCGACGAGGAGTCGAACCTCGAGTGGGGAGATCGGCTCGAAGCGGCGGGCGTGCGCACCCTCTACTCCATGCGCGGGCTCAAGGTGCACGCCAAGGTTGCCATGGTCGTGCGCCGCGAAGGTGGGGAGGTGCGTAGGTACGGCTTCCTCGGCACGGGCAACTTCAACGAGAAGACCGCCCGGATCTACGCCGACCACGGGATCTTCACCTGTGACGAGCGCATCACCGACGACCTCGACAGGGTCTTCCGTTTCCTAGCCGGCGAAGTGGAGGATCCGGAGTTCGAGCACCTTCTGGTCGCGCCCTTCACGCTCCGGAAGCGCTTCAACGAGTTGATCGATCACGAGCGCAGGCGGGCCGAGGAGGGCCGCCCCAGCGGCATGAAGGTCAAGATGAACGCGCTCCAGGACGCCAAGATCATCCGCAAGTTGTACGCGGCGTCGGCCGCCGGCACGCCCATCGAGATGATCGTGCGGGGGATCTGCCGCCTGGTGCCCGGGGTGGAGGGATGCAGTGAGACGATTCGGGCGCGGAGCATCCTGGACCGGTACCTGGAGCACGCGCGCATCTACTGGTTCCACCACGACGGGGAGGAGCGCATGTACATCGCTTCGGCCGACTGGATGAAGCGAAACCTCTCCCGACGCGTCGAGGTGGCCATCCCGGTGTACGATCCGGAGATCCGGCGGCAGCTGAAGACCGTCGTCGGCCTGCAGCTCGCCGATGACCGGAAGGCCCGCGTCGTCGACGGAGAAGGGCACAACCGGTTCGTGGGTGGAGCCCCGGGATCGGGCACGGTTCGCTCGCAAGAGGCCTTCCGCGACTTCCTGAGCGAGCTCTGACGCGATGGTCCGGCAGCTCACCGCGATCATGTTCACCGACATGGTCGGATACACGGCCCTCATGCAGGAGGACGAGCGGCGGGCGGCGGCCGACCGAGATCGACAGCGCGCGGTCCTGCAGCGGACGATTCAGTCGAAGGGCGGCCGGATCCTCCAGTACTACGGGGACGGAACGATGTCCGTCTTCCAGAGCGCGGTATCGGCGGTGGAAGCGGGCGTGGCCGTTCAGGAGGCGCTTCGTGCCGGCGCTCCGCCGATTCCATTGCGCATCGGCATTCACACGGGCGACGTCGTGCACGACGACAACGGCGTCTTCGGAGACGGCGTGAACGTGGCGTCCCGCATCGAGGGTCTCGGCGTGCCCGGATCGGTGCTCATCTCCGAGAAGGTGTACGACGAGGTGAAGAACCAGCCGGGGATCCGCACCCGGGGACTCGGGTCCTTCAATCTCAAGAACGTGAAGCGCCCGATCCGGGTCTACGCGATCGCCAACGCCGGACTCGAGATCCCTCCCGAGGCGGCCGTTCGGGAGGACCGGGAGGCGCGCGCGAAGAGCATCGCCGTGCTCCCGTTCGTCAACATGAGCTCCGATCCGGAGAACGAGTTCTTCAGCGACGGGATCACCGAGGAGATCATCAACGCGCTGACGCGGGTCAACGGCCTGCAGGTCACCGCACGCACGTCCTCCTTCGCCTTCAAGAACCACAACCAGGACGTTCGTGAGATCGCCACCCGGCTCGGAGTGACGCACGTCCTCGAGGGCAGCGTTCGGAAGGCGGGCCACCGCGTGCGCGTCACGGCCCAGCTGATCTGCGCCAAGGACGGCTACCACCTGATGTCCGAGGTCTTCGACGGGTCGCTCGAGGACATCTTCGCGCTGCAGGACGAGATCGCCCTCCAGATCAAGGACCACCTCGCCGCGCATCTCGGACCGGTCCGCACCCGGGAGCCGGAGAAGGACGGAGGCCTGCTCGTCCACGGGCACTCCCACGACACCGAGGCCTATACGGAATACCTGCGCGGCCGCCACGCCTTCGCGCGCTGGACGCCCGATACCGCGCAGACCGCGATCGAGCACTTCCGTCGATCGATCGAGCTCGATCCCGACTGTGCGCTGCCCTACACCGGGCTGGCCAAGGCCTACGTCTTCCTTGGGGCCACCGGGAATCTCCGGCAGGAGCTCGCCTACCCGGAAGCGGAGCAGGCGGCCTCGCGTGCGCTCGCTCTGGAGGAGTCCGCGGGGGAGGCCCACAGCGCCATGGGGCTCGTCCACCTCTTCCAGCACCGCGACTGGCCGAGTGCGTACCGCTCGTTTCAGAAGGCGATCACGCTCACGCCGGGCTCGGCGGAGGTCCATCAGCTGTACTCGATGTACCTGAAGACCCTCGGCGACGGGGAGACGGCCCTGGTCGAGGCGGAGGCCGCGCTTCAGCTCGATCCACTCTCTTCGCCCGTGCGGTTGGCGCATGCCGAGGCGCTCGCCGCGGTGGGCGAGCTCGATCTCGCGGAGCAGCGGCTGAACGAGCTGATCGAGGACGATCCCGACTTCCGTGCCGCGGTCGAATCCCTGGGGTGGATACGGATTCTCGGCGGAGATTACGAAGGCGCGCTGGAGCATTTCGAGCGGCTTCCCGACCTCGCCGGGTTCCACTTCGCGGGCGCCTCGGTGCGCGGCTACGCCTACGGCAAGCTGGGGCGCACCGACGACGCGCACCGGATGCTCGCGCTCCTCGAGGAGCGCGCGCAGGTCGAGGAGAACGTGACCCTGTCCATGGACTTCGCCCTCGTCTACGAGGGCCTCGGCGACATGGACGCCGTCTTCGAGCACCTGGAGGAGGCGGCCGACTCGGGGGCGGGCGGCGTCACCTTCGTGGCCGGCTCACCGTACTGGCGCGATGCTCAGGCGAGATCCGATCCCCGCTTCGAGGGGCTGCTGCGACGCATCGGTTACCCGATCGAAGAGGCTCGCTAGACCGGGTCAGCCGCCCGCACGGATGCGAACGGTCCGCTGGTCGTCGGGGTCCACCGAGAGGCTCGCACGCCGCGCGCTGCCGCCTTCGTACCAGGATACCGAGAGCTCGACGGGGCCGGTCCCCGCGGGTGGCAGGAAGAAGTAGACCGGGACGACTCCCTGCGAGGCGTAGCCCCCTCCGGAATCCACGACGCGCGCCGTCGTGAAGCCGTCCGAGCTCCGACGGAGCGTGACGGTCGCGCCCGAACGGGTCCAGCGGCCGTCGGCGTCGGTCACGTGAACGGCGAGGGCGCGCGCCTCACCCGCGGGATCCGCGAGGTTGCGATAGAGAGGGTGGTGGCCCTCCGCATGGTTGTTCGCCAGCGCCAGATCGACGTCGCCGTCGCCATCGAAGTCGGCCCACGCCACACCGTGACTGGAGCCCCGCTCGATCATCGGCTCCGGCGTCACCTCGACGAAGGTCCCCTCTTCGTTGCGGAACAGATAGTCGCGCGCCTCGACCTCCGAGGAGAGGAAGGTGTTCACGTACAGGTCCACCCACCCGTCCCCGTCGTAGTCCGCCCACCCCGCAGCCACCGAGTGATGGTCGCCTGCCAGGGCCGTGCCCGGCGCCGCGTTCGCGAAGGTGCCGTCCCCGCGATTCTCCCACAGGACGTCGGGCCCGTACGAGGCCACCAGCAGGTCGAGGTCCCCGTCGTTGTCGTAGTCGGCGACCGCCGTTCCGACGCTCCCGAGCGCCTCCGGGCGGCCCGGCTGGCTCATGCCGAGATCCGCCGCGCGATCGATGAAGGTCCCGTCGCCCTGGTTGATGAACACGCCGTCCTCGTCGCCGTTCTGGTTGGCCACGAAGGCGTCGAGGTCCGCGTCGCCGTCCATGTCGAACCAGGCAACGCCGACGGTGCGTCTCGGATCGCCGATGCCCGACGCCTCCGTAACGTCCGAGAAGCGAGCGCCGTCGTTCCGAAAGAGATGGTTGGGCTTGTCGCGGAAGGCGACGAAGAGGTCGAGGTCGCCGTCGCCGTCGTAATCGACGAAGGCGGGCTGGCGCGTGGTGCCGCCCACGGCGACGCCGACCTCGTCGGCCACGTCGACGAAGCGACCACCCTCGTTGCGGTACAGGCGGTTGGGGATGCCGAGATCCGCGAATCCGACGTAAAGATCGAGGTCGCCGTCGCCGTCCCAGTCACCCCACGCGGATGCCCGCGTCTCCTCCTGGACCGCGAGCCCGACCTCCCCGGCGACGTCGGTGAACGCGCCTTCGTCGTTCCGATACAGGCGGTTCGGAGCACCGCGGAACCCCACGAAGAGATCGAGGTCGCCGTCGCCGTCGTAGTCCGCCCAGGCGTTCGACTGGGCTCCCGGGGCCGAGAAGAGGTCGGCCTGGACCGTCTCGAAGACCGGGGGGGACGCGGGTGGGCCGACCTCGGCCGTGTCGCATGCGGGGAGCAGGACGGAGAGGGCCAGGGGCGCCAGGACGCGCCGGGATGGATTGCACATGCAGAACAGAGTACGCCGCCACTACCTTGTCGCGCATGACCCTCCCAGAAGATCTCCGCGGATTCGAAGACGTCGCGCTTCCGCTCATCCCGGACGTGAGCCGCTTCGCGTTCTCGCTCACGCGGGATCCGGACGAGGCGGACGACCTCGTCCAGGACACCTATCTCAGGGCGTACCGCGCGTGGCACACCTTCACGCCCGGCACCAACGTTCGCAGCTGGCTCTTCACCATCTGCAAGAACACGTTCCGGCGGCGCTTCCGCCGCGAGAAGGCCCGTCCCGACGTGGAGCAGGAAGCCGTGGGAGACGACGATGCCCTGCCGATCGTGATGAGCCACGTCCAGGCGGATCGCCTGGGGCTCGGAGACCTCTTCGATCGGCTCGATGTGCAGCCTGCGCTCGAGGAGGGGCTCGCCGAGCTCCCGGAACTCTTTCGGGAGGTCGTGGCCTTGGTGGATCTGGAGGGCTTCTCGTATCACGAGGCCGCCCAGATCCTCGACGTCCCCGTCGGTACGGTGCGCTCACGGCTGTTCCGTGCTCGACGTCGTCTGCAGGAGCACCTGATCAACCAGGCCGTCGACATGGGCATCGCCGCCGGAGGGGCGTCATGAGCCACCGAGCCGAGTCGTCCGGGGAGAAGGGCACGCCGGATTGCGCTACGCCGGACTGTGGTTCGGTGGTGCGGGCGCTGTGGGACTTCCTCGACGCGGAGCTGGACGACGCCGGCCTCGCCCGGATCGAGGCGCACCTCGAGGCGTGTGAGGATTGCCGGGCCCACGCGGACTTCGAGCAGAGGCTGGTGGACGAGCTGGCCGGGCTTCGCCGTCAGCACTCCGATCCGGAAGCGCTCCGGGCGCGCGTCGAAGCGGCGCTGCGAAACGCCGAGGCGGGTGGACGGGAGTAGGTTGCGCCGACGCGCGTTCCGGAACGAGCATGTCCCGTCGCCCGCCCCGGCGTGCCTCGATCCCACCCCGATCCCTCCGACCTCGCCTCATCCATGAGCCGCTCCTCCATCCTCCTCATTCTCGCGGCCGGACTCGGGCTGACCGCGTGCGCCCCCTCGGAGCCGGCGAAGTACCGCGTGGCCGTGGCGACCCTCCAGCACGAGACGTGCACCTTCTGCCCCGGGGGCGACATCGGTGTCGACGACTGGCTGGAGCGGTTGGCCGGTGACGACGTGCTGTCGTCCGGCTCCTACGTGCGGGGATTCGTGGCCCAGGCCGAGGACTACGGAGACATGGAGCTCGTCGGACTCCGCTCGCCTTCCGGAGTGTTCGGAGGCTCGTCGCGCAGCTGGAACACGCAGGAGGCGTACGAGGAGTTCGTGAGCGAGATGCTCGCGGACCTGCAGGCCGCCATGCCCGTCGACGGCGTGTACCTCGCGCTGCACGGAGCGATGGGCGTGCGGGGTGTCCCCCGGCCGGAGGCGGAGCTGGCGCGGCGGGTCCGCGAGGTGGTCGGTCCGGACGTGCCCATCGCGGGTACCTTCGATCTGCACGGGAACGAGGACGCCGAGTTCCTCGAGCACGCCGACTTCGCCTTCGTCACCAAGCGCTACCCCCACTACGACGCGGCACTCCAGGGGGCACGGGCCGCGCGCGCGATCCATCGGGTGGCGTCCGGCACCTACACGCCCGTCAGCGCCACGCGCAAGCCGGGGATCATCACCGCGACCGTCCATCAGTGGACCGGACAGTCTCCGTCCATGGACATCATGGAACGTGCGCGTCGCTGGGAGGCGCGCGAGACCGACGTGTTCGTCAGCGTCTTCTACGGTTACCCGTGGACGGACGTCCCGGACGTGGGCGCGACGGTCCACGTCATGACGAACGGAGACCAGGCCCTCGCCGACCGGATCGCCGACGACATGAACGACTTCATGTGGCGCGTGCGGGAAGATTTCGCCGTCGGTTCGTACCCGCTGCCGGACGAGGCGGCTCGGATCGTCCGCGGCGCCGTGGCGGAGGGTGCCACGCCCGTCGCGGTGGGGGATCACAGTGATCGGCCCGGAGACGCGACGCACATCCTCAAGGCCTTCCGGGCTGCCGGGATCGAGCGCGTCCTGCACGGGGCCATCTCCGATCCGGGGGTGCTCGAGGCGCTCGAGGCGTCCGGCGCGACACCCGGCGACCCGTTCGACATGCCGGTCGGAGGGTTCACGCCGTCGGGGGGCTCGCCGGAGCGGATCGCGGGCACGCTCACCTATTTCGGCCCCTGGGAGGGGTACGACCGCGTCGCGGTCGTCGCCTTCGACGAGGGAAGCGCCGTCATCGTCGTGCCGGCGTACACGCAGATCACGAATCCCGAGGCCTTTCGCTTCGGGTCTCTGACGCCCGAGGACTTCGACGTCTTCGTGGTCAAGTCGCGCGTCCACTTCCGCCGTGGCTTCGACGAGACCGGCTTCGCGCCCACCATCGTGGTGGTGGAAGCGCCGGGGCCGTTCGTGGGCACGACCTATCTCGACGCGCTGCCCTACGAGAACGTCGATCTGAGCGCGCTGTATCCGTACGGAACGCCGCCCGGTCGCTGAGCGCATCGCTCTTCCATGATTCCTCTCGCCCTCCTGTCGTTCGGCATAGCGGGGCTCTGGGCCGGGACGACCCTCGCCGTGCGGGGCGCGCTCGCGCTCAGCGAACGGTATGGGCTGTCGCACGGGTTCGTCGGTCTCGCGGTGCTCGCCGTAGGGACCGACCTGCCGGAGCTGGTCGTGGCCATCGACGGCGGGTTGAAGCAGCTCGCCGGGGTCGAGGCGTCGGGGATGATCGTGGGGTCGGCGGTGGGAAGCGCGATCGTGCAGGGGAGCCTCGTGCTGGGGCTCGCGGGCCTGGTGGGGTACATCCCCTCGGGACCGAGGATGGTGCGCCGCTACGGCTCGACCCTGCTTTTCGCGATCGGTCTCGCCGCGCTCCTGTTCTGGGACGGGTCGGCGAGCCGGCTCGACGGGGCGATTCTGCTCTCCGCCTACGGGCTCTACTTCGTGGCCCTGTTCCGTCTCGAGCGGCGCTCGAGTCAGGAGGCGGCCGAGCTTCCGGTTCCGGGTCGTCTTTCGCCGACCCAGGCTACGGCGCTCGGACTGCTGATCGTCGTGGCCAGCGCGCACATGGTCGTCGAGGGAGGCGTGGCGCTGGCGGCCATGCTCGGGATGAGCCAGACGCTGCTCGCGGTGATCTTCGTGGGGATGGGCACGAGTCTCCCCGAGCTGGCGCTTTCCCTCCGGGCCGCGGCCGAGCGGCACGGCAGCCTTTCTCTCGGAAACGTGATCGGGAGCAACATCTTCGACCTCCTCGTTCCCGTCGGGGCCGGAGCCCTCATTCACCCGCTCACGGTGTCCAGCGGCACGCTGATCTTCGATCTGCCTGCGGCGGCCGTGGTGACGGTGGCCGCTGCCGTCTTCCTGATGAGGAAGCGCGGGCTCCAGCGGCCGGAGGCGGCAATCATGATCCTGCTGTACCTGACCTACGTGACGGTGCGCATCGGCACGGCCTGACCTCGCCCGACGGTCGAGTCCGGCATTTCCCGACGCCGAGTCACCCCGGTTCGGCATTACCTTGAGGCCGGGACGCGGAGGATTCGCGAAACCGAACGATCCTCGGTACGGACGAAGGGGGGCACCATGAAGACTCGGGTCGGCGTGCTTCTGGTCGCGGCGCTCACGGCTGCCGCATGTGGTTTGGGAATCGTGGCAGGTGCCGACTTCTCGCCCGGCGCCGATGTCGCCCGATATTCGTCGTTCGAGTGGGACGAGCCCGACGACCGTCCCGTCGGCGATCCCCGGCTCGAGGAGAATCCCTTCTTCGAGCAGCGGCTGCACGCCGCCGTGGCCGTGGAGCTCGCGGAATACGGAATCCGGGAGGGGGCCGACGGCCCGCGGCTCATCGTGCACCACCACGTGACCGTGCGAGACCGCGTCGATGTCTACGAAGCGGACGTGAGGGAAGGGTACTCGGCGACCGGTCGCGAGAGTCCGCAGGTGGTGGAGTTCTCCGAGGGCACCATTCTCGTGGACATCGCCGATGCCGAGACCAAGACGGTTCTGTGGCGCGGATGGGCCCAGTTCGACATCACCCGGGCGCTCGCGAACCCCGAGGTGATGGAGCGAGCCATCCAGGAAGCGATCGGAAAGATGTTCGAGCACTTCCCGCCGCAGTGAACCGGTGGGCTCTACCCCGCCTCCCCACGCAGGAAATCCCCGACAAAACCGTCCGCCCGCTCCCGACATCCGCGAGCGGACGGGTCCGACACCTTTGACGTGGAGTGGTGGTGGGGTTGTAACCAACTCGCAAGGGTCTCGAGAAGGACTCAGGAGGTGGGCCGATGGCTGCTCAAGTGGCGGTTCCCGCGTACGATGACAGCAACAGCGCGAACAATCGGTTCAAGTCGCGCTTCCGGTCCTTCTTCTGGAGCTCCGTGATTCTCGCGACGTCGGCCCACTTCGTCGCCTTCGTCTATTGGCCGGAGCTGACGACGGAGGACTTCTCCTTCGAAGTGGTGGAGTTGACCGCGCTGGATCTCCCTCCTGAGGTCGACATTCCCGAGGCACCGAAAGCGCTCGCGCGCCCGGCGACTCCCGTCGTGGCGACGGCCGATATCAGCGAGGACATCACCATCGCTCCGACCACCTTCGAGACGAATCCGGTCGATGCGCTGCCACCTCCACCCGAACTGAAGAAGGAGGTCGTGCCCGCAGAGGAGATGCCCCGGTTCACGCCGTTCACGGTGGCGCCGGAGATCCTCAATCGGGAAGAGATCGTGGACGCGATGCGCCTGGAGTATCCGCCGGTGCTGAGAGACGCGGGCATCGGAGGCACCGTCCAGGTCTACTTCTACATCGACGACAGGGGTTGGGTGAAGACGACCAGGATCGCCCAGAGCTCGGGTTACGAGCAGTTGGACGAAGCCGCGATCCAGGTGGCGAATCTCTACCGCTTCTCTCCCGCGCTGAATCGGGATCAGAAGGTCGCGGTCTGGGTGTCGTTCCCGGTCACCTTCGCGGTCGTGCACTGACGTCGGCCGGATTCGAACCGAAGCCACTCCACGAGCCGCCGGGCGCCGCCCGGCGGCTCTTTCCGCATCCGCCCGTGACGGGGTCGGTGGGGCGTCCTATACTTTCCCGAGACCTTGTTCCGAACGAAGGAGGATGGGATGAAGCTGTCACGCACCGATCTCGGCGCGCTGACCGCGGTGGCGGTGAGTGGAGCGATCGGCCTGGCTCTGTTCGGGCCGCGCCTGTGGGGTGACGACGCGCGCGTGACGGTCGACGTCACGACGGAGATGACCTCCCAGTCGGTCATCACGGCGGACGGCGAGGCCCCTCTCGTGATCAAGAAGAAGAAGATCCGCCGCGGGGACGGGACCGAAGAGATCGTCGTGACCGTGGAAGGCGAGGGCGACGAGGACTTCTCCTGGACGAGCGAGGACGGTGTCGAGACGCATGTCCGCGTCGTGAAGCCCGGAGCGGAGGGGGAGGCCAACGTCTTCATGCTCAAGATGGACGGCGGAGCCGGCCCCGAGCCGATCGTCTATGTCGACGGCGTGCTCATGGAGGGTGGTATTCCCGAGGATCTCACCCCCGACCGAATCGATCGGGTCGAGGTGCTCAAGGGCGAGGCGGCCGAGCGCATGCACGGTGCCGACGCCGCGGTCGGAGTCGTCCAGATCTTCACCAAGCCCGGGTCGGGTTCACGATGAGGGCGCGTAGCATGGGGCCCGCAACGATGCGGAAGGTGATGGTGTGCGCCGCGGCACTCGCGATGGCGCTCGGATCTGCGGTCGACGCCCAGGCACAGGATCCGTCCCACCGCTTCGGAAAGTGGCAGATGGAGTCCGACAACCCGCCCCCGTTCATCAACATCATGACGTACGAACCGTGGGGCGACGGCGGGATGTCGATCACGGTCGAGTCGACCAACGCCCGCGGCCAGGACAACGCCTGGGGCTACGACACGATGTTCGACGGCGAATTCCGTGAGGTCTGGGGCCAGGAGAACGCGCAGACGGCCGTCGAGTGGGTGAACGAGCGGACGACCCGGATCTCCAACATGCGGAACGGCCGGGTCACGCAGGTGATCATCAACACGCTGTCCGAGGACGGCAACACGATCAGCAACGAATACGTCCGCCTCGACGAGAACGGGAAGATCACGGGGGTCGGCCACGCCGTGTACCGCCGCATCAGCCAGTAGCGTCGGGCGGGGGGAGGCGATTCGATGAAGCTGTCCCGAGCCCTGCTCACCGCGCTTCTGCTCGCGACCGGCTCGACGGCGGTCGTCGCGCAGCAGGAGGAGGCCTACGACTACTGGCGGCCGCAGCGCGACATGATCCGATACGGCCAGCAGGCGATCTTCCTCTGCAACGGACTCTTCACCAGCGAGCGGTCGCAGGAGCAGGTGTTCGCGCAGGAGCTGGCCTACCTTTCTCAGCCCGTCGGCACGGCCGAGGGCGGGGACTACGTGGTCGACTGGGACCGCAAGGCGGTCGCGATCGGAGCGGCGGGTGGAACGCCGATCATGCGGGCCGCCTTTCGAGAGGGCATCGGGTGCGTGATTCTGGCCCCGGATCAGACGTTCGAGGACATCGCGTCGCTCCCGGAGCTCACGCTCGCGCCGCCCGCGGGGGATCCGGCGACGATCCCCTGGCCGGACGGTGACCTGGTCGAGGAGACATCTCTTCCCGTCGGGGTCGACGCCGCGGCGCTCGAGGCCGCGTCCGACTGGGCCTTCGACCGTGCCTCGCCGGAGCAGGTGACGCTGAGCCTGATGGTCGTCCATCGGGGAAGAATTCTGCACGAGCGCTATGCGCCCGGAATCGACGTGACGACCCGGACCCGCACGTGGTCCACGGCGAAGAGCATCGCCTCCACGCTGATCGGCATGCTGGTCGACGAGGGTCGACTCGACCTCGACGAGCCCCTGGGGATCACCTGGCTTCCCGAAGCCCGCGCGCCGGAAGCCGACCCACGGCGGGAGATCACGCTCCGGCACGTGCTCAACATGTCGAGCGGCCTCGAGACCGTGGACAACCGCGGTCTGGAATACGCCACGGGCTCCGGTCTCGCCTACTGGGCGGGCTCGAGCTCGATCGTGGGAGCCCGCAGCCGCGGGCTCATCCGGGAGCCAGGGACGTACTGGGACTACGAGAACTACGACACCCTCCTGGGCGTGTACGCGATGAAGCTCGCGCTCGGTGACGAGCAGGCCTACCGGGAGTTCCCTCGTCGGCGACTGCTCGACAGGATCGGGATGCGGAACACCCTGATCAGCACCGATCGCTTCGGCGACTTCGTCCTGAGCAGCCAGGTCTACACGAATGCCCGCGACCTCGCCCGCTTCGGGCTCCTCTACCTCAACGAAGGCGTGTGGAACGGCGAGAGGCTGATCTCGGAGGAGTGGATCGACTTCGTCCGGACACCGGCTCCTGCCACGGCAGAGGTCGGGAACATGTACGGGGGGCAGTGGTGGCTCGTCCCGGACGGAAGAGACGACGTTCCGAAGGACGCGTACTCCACGGCCGGAAATCGGGGGCAGTACGTCGTGGTCGTGCCGTCACACGACCTGGTGATCGTGCGCCGAGGGCTGGACTACGGTCGGCAGGGCTTCGACCGGTGGGACCTCACGCGTGAGGTGCTCGAGGCGTTCTCCGCGGTGTCGGATCACGACTGAGCCGAGGCGTCCCGAATCGCGCCCTGCGGAACCAGGGTGCGTCCCAGAGCCTCGAAGCGATCCCGGTGCGGCGTCGACGGACGCCAGGCGAGGGCCACCGTGCGCCCCGGCTGCGGAGCGGCGAAGGGCACGATGCTCAGGTCTCGCGTGAAGCCGGTCTCCTCGGACACCGCCATCTCGGGGAGCAGCGTGACGCCGAGCCCGGTGGCCACCATCTGGGCGAGCGTGCCCAGGCTCGTGGCACGGAAGTCTCCCAGCTCGCAGGCTCCCGCCGCCTCGCAGATGATGGACGTCTGCTGGCGGAGGCAGTGACCGTCCTCGAGAAGCAGCACGTCCTCTTCGGCGATTTCCTCGGGCCGAACTTCCGGCCGCCTGGAAAGCGGATGATCGAGTGAAGCGGCCAGCACGAAGCGGTCCCGGAAGAGGGGGAGCACCTCGAGCTCGCCGAGCTCCGACTCGGCCGCCACGAGCGCGAGGTCGAGCGTGCCCTCGTCGAGCATCGTCGTGATCCGCTCGGTGCGCTCCTCCTGCAGAAGCAGCCGCAGGGAGGGGAAGGTGGCGCGCACGTCCGGCATGACCCGGGGAAGCAGGTAGGGGGCGATCGTCGGGATGACGCCCAGCCGGACGGTGCCTTCGAGGGGGTCCTGGAGCATCACTGCGACCGATACGAGCGCATCGACCTCCCGAAGGACGGAGCGCGCTGCGGCGATCACGCTCTCACCGGCCGCGGTCGGGATCACCCGGCGGGGTCTCCGCTCGAAGAGCCGGACGCCGAGTCCAGCCTCCAGCCTCTGGATCTGTGCGCTCAGCCCGGGCTGGCTGACCCCGCAATGCGCGGCCGCCCGGCTGAAGCTCTCGAACGTCGCGATGGCGACGCAGTACTCGAGCTGTCGGAGCGTTGGCTTCATCGGAGGATCATAGCACGGGATTATGGGTGAGGCAAAAATCATTGATTTGACTTATGTTTTGCCCACTTGGACATTCACCCAGTCGCCACGTCGCGCGCCAAGTGGATCTATTACCTTATTCGGATCGTGGCCCTGCCCGGATCGCGTCCCGCACACCGTAGATGTTCAAGACCGGCTACATCCTGAGCCGCAAGGCGGACCTCGTCTGGTTCCTGGGCCTTCCGTTCGTCGCAGTCGCGATGGCACTCGGCTTCCAGGCGTGGCTTCCCTACGTCGCGGTCGCTTCGATCAACCTCTGGATCACGATTCCGCACCACTACGCGGGCTGGGTTCGCTCGTACGGGATGCCCGACGTCTGGGAGCGCTTCAAGGATCGGCTGATCGTGGGTCCGATCGCGATCATGGGGTTCACGATCGCGGGTCTCCAGTTCGCTCCGATCACGCTCCTTCTGCTGGTGACCGCGTGGGACCACCAGCACAGCATCATGCAGCAGCATGGCCTGGCCCGGATCTACGACTTCAAGGCCGGGGCCGGCCTGAAGCACACGCGCAGGTACGATCTCATCCTGCACTGCGTGCTGTACGGCTTCATGTTCATCAACGCGCCGGTCTTCCGCTTCCTGTGGATCCGGGAGCTGCACCGGATGCGGATCCCGCTCTCCGTCGAGTTCGTCAACGGACTGCTCACGGTGACGCAGGTCATCCTCGCGGGCTACCTGGTCGTGTACGCGTACCACCTGTACACGGTCTACCGAAGCGGCGCGGTCATCAATCCGATCAAGTACGTCTTCATCTTCGCCAGCTACTTTCTGTGGTACTACGTGGGCTGGCACACGAACTCGATCCTGCTCTGGGCCGTCGCCCACCGTCTCATGCACGGCGTGCAGTACATCGTCATGGTCTACTCCTTCATGGAGAAGAGCCAGGAGAAGGGTACCTTCCGCGAGGGCTTCTGGAGCCGGCTCACCGGGCCGGGCAACCTGAAGTGGTTCCTCGCCGGCGGCGTGGCGTATGCCGTGATCTTCCAGCTGATCATCAACCGACCGCTCGACGAGTTCGGCTTCGGCGTCGTGAACTTCGCTCCGTATCCGGCGATCCCCGAATTCGGAATCCCGGCGCTCGACTACTCGAGCGGATACGCGCTGTTCAGCCAGATGATGATCTACTCGTACGGGCTGATGCATTACTATCTCGACTCCTTCATCTGGAAGGTCACGGACAAGCAGACCCAGAAGGGGCTCTGATCGTGAACCTCCCTGGTCCCGGCACGATTCAGCACGGCTGACTCATGGCACTGGCACCCGACAACGCACCCTGGTATCGGCGCTTCAGGATGCTGCTCGGGATCTACGTGCTCGCGATGCTGTTCGGCGTCCGTGAGTTCGTGCTCGCGCGCTCGGAGCCGGCCGTCGACATGGAGTCCGTCGAGTGGTCTCGTATGGCCGATGTCGTTTCGAGGGTGAATCCGGCCGACGTCGACACCGACTACCTCCTCGCCATGGAGGCGCTCAAGAAGGGGGACCGCGACACCTTCGTGCGTCACATGGAGGAGGCGCTTCTCGACAAGAACGCGAAGCACAACGAGATGCTACTCCAGGCCTATGCCCAGCACCTCTTCACCGTCAACGCCGACTATCGCCAGGTGAACCGCTGGCTCAACGCCTGGCGGACCAATCATCCGGCCTCGGCCGAGGCGTTCGAGATCCCGCTGGGTGCGGGGCCCCGCGACGCGAACGACGCCACTGCCCTTCGGCTGGAGCTGGAGTCGATCGACTGGGTGCTCCGGCACGAGGTGCGCGCTCCGGACGACGAGCGACCACAATGGCGCGTCCTCCTCTGGTTCCGTCCTGCGACGGAGATCGACGTGCGCGAAGCCGTCGCGGCCGTCACCGTGCTTCAGCTGTCGCCGGAGCAGCGTTCCGGGTTCACGGTGACGTGCCTCACGCTGGAGAACTGCCAGCTCGTTCCGCGCTGATCGGGCCGGTCCTCAGCACATCGCGCGGCACGTGTGTCCTCGATCTGGAACACGAACCGGACCTTCTTTCCCTCGTGGCCGAGGGTGACCCCATGAGACGCATGCATGCGATTGGACGCTCGCTCCCGAATCGGGAGCCAGGGCGTCGCACGTGGAGGGGTCACCCGTAGCGGATCGAGTCCGCACGCCGTCTCGTACGGCTGGGCGCCCTGTCTGCGTGCACACGGCAGACGGGGCGTTCGCGCGTCCGGGCCCGGGGCCCGCGCGCTGCGCCCGAACTCGAATTTCCTGAAGAAAGAAGAACCATGGGCAAGAACCGGATCGAAGAGCTCTTCCGGGATCCGACGCTCGAGCACCCCGCTGCCGACCACTTCGTGGTTCGGCATCGCTGGGGGAGCTTCTGCGTCACCGAGGAGACGGCGATCAGGATCCTCGCCGCCATAAGCGGAGCGGGATCGGCCGGACTGCTCCGGATCGAGACCATCACCGGATCCATGATCTTCCTCCGGGCCGACGCAATCGTCTACGTGCGGCAGTCCACCCGGGCTCAGCGCAGGGCGGAGCAGCGGTTCTGGAAGATGCTCGACGACGAAGAAGACGAAGACGAAGAGGACTGGAAGTGAGTCCGACCATTCCGAGGGCCGGTCCCCGTACGCGGGGGCCGGCCCTCGACGATCGCGGCGGCGCGGGCTTTCCCGTTCAGGGAGTCTTCTCCACGATGGAAGCTGCCAGGGCCCTCGGGCTCATGAGCTTGTAGATCGGCGCGAGGGGGGCGTCCTCGGCGCCCGCCGCGTCGGGATCCGGACGCGGAACCCAGGCGTCCATGCGATTCCAGTAGACGACGTTGTCCTCGGTCTCGACCTCCAGCATGTGCGCCACCAGCCGTCCGAGGTTCTGCGCCGTCGGGACGACGTAGGTGCCGACCGGAAATTCCATCGTCCGATTCACGACTTCACCCACCTGGATGCGGGTGACGGCCTCGTGATTGTACTGCCGTTCGTGGTCCACGCCGGCCACCGTATACGCCTGTACCTCGGCGGTGAGCGGCTCGGTCAGCCGCTCGACCGTGATTCCGTGCCGCAGAAGCAGTGACACCGCGTCCTCGGCATCGCGCGGCAGCACGTAGGCCCACGGGCGGTCACGGAGGCGGGTCGCGACCGGCTTCTTCATCAGCCTGGCACCGGTCACTCGGACCGTGTCGAGCGACAGGTCGCCCGGATCTTCGATCCCCCCGCCCTGGACGAGGAGGTAGTCCACCGGGTCGTCCTCCGCCGCGTACTCCATCTCCACCGCGATCTGCCCGGAAGGTTCGGCACCCATCGCGACGGTGCGGGCGCGCGCCGCCTCCACGGTGCTCATGAGGTGCCCGGCATTCTCGACGGTCCACTCGAGCACGGCGAGGTAGCCGAGGTAGCCGGCCCGGGCTCCGACCGCGAGCTCCTGTCGCGGGGCTTCGAAGAGAATGCCGACGCTGTTCACCATGCCGCCGTAGTTGCGGCCGATGCGGACCTGCGAGCCCCCTGTGGTCCACTGCTCGTCGTTGCCGCGCTGGTAGTACCACGACAGGAGGCCCTCGCCGGCGAGACGGCGGTCGATGGCCGGGAAGATCTCGTCGTCGCAGAGCCGCGTGATCTCCATGGCGGAGTCGTAGTGGCTCGGGCACTGGTAGTTGAGGTTGTACGGGCGCGCACCCCCGTTGTGGCCGTCCACGAAGAGGTGGGGGCGCCACCGCCCGATCAGGTTCTGCACGTACGCCTGGATGGTGGGGTGCTCGAGCTTCACGTAGTCGCGGTTCAGGTCGATGCCCCAGGCGTTGCCGCGCTGGCCTCGCTCGCTGGCCTCGAAGCCGTCCGGGTTGATCTGGGGCGCGACGACGACGGTGATCTCGTCGAGCAGCCGGTTGGCCGGTGTCCCCGGCGTGGCGAGGTCTCGCATGAGAATCATCAGACCTTCCCGGAAGGTCCGCTCGCCTCCGTGCACGTTGGCCGCGAGCAGAAGGACCGGCCGGTCCAGGGCCATCGCCTCCCAGGGCTCGCTGACCAGCGGTCGGCTGAACACGGCATAGGCGAGCTTTCGCCCCTCCCGCGTCTCCCCGTAGGTGCCCAGCCTCATGTCGAGGCTCGCCGAGCGGAGCTGCTCGAGGTAGTCCCACATCTCGAGGTGACGCGTATGCGCGGTGAAGCCGTTCAGCTCGGCTGCGGTGCGGGGAAAACCGGCCGCCACCGGGTCCCACGAGACCTGAGCTCGTGCGGACGCGCTCGGAACGAAGGAGAGGCAGAGCCAGGCGAGGAGAAGGCGCGAAGCCGGTCGCATGCATGTCTCCGGAAGGGGGATAGATTGTCCATTCTACCGTCTTTTGGGAGGAGCGTCAGATGCGTGGTGCCATCGTGGTTCGCGAGTGGGGGGGACCCGAGGTCCTGGAGTGGGTCGACCGTGATCCCGGCGAGCCCGGGCCCGGGGAGGTGCGAGTACGCCACACGGCCGTCGGGCTCAACTTCATCGACGTCTATCACCGCACGGGGCTCTATCCGCAGGACCCTCCGTTCACGCCCGGAGTGGAAGGCGCCGGGCGGGTCGAGGCGGTCGGAGACGGCGTCGAGGGCCTCGCGGTGGGGGACCGCGTCGCCTACACGAGCAACGGACCGATCGGCTCGTACTGCGAGGCCCGGGTCATGCCGGCGTGGAGGCTCGTGCGGCTGCCCGACGACATCGGTGACGAGGTCGCGGCCGCGCTCATGGTGAAGGGGTGCACCGTCGAGTACCTCGTCCGTCGGACCTACGCCGTGCAGCCGGGCGACAACGTGCTCCTGACCGCCGCCGCCGGGGGCGTCGGACTCGTCGCGTGCCAGTGGCTGCGGGCTCTGGGCGCAAACGTGATCGGCGCGGTCGGCTCCCCCGAGAAGGCGGAGCTGGCCCAGGCCCACGGTTGCGACCACGTGATCCTGTACCGGGAGGAGGACATCACCGAGCGCGTGGGGGAGATCACCGACGGCGCGATGTGCCGCGTGGTGTACGACTCGGTCGGAGCGAGCACGTTCGAGCCCTGCCTCCGCTCGCTCGCGCGTCGCGGCATGATGGTCACCTTCGGGAACGCGTCGGGGCCCGTGGATCCGGTTCCACCGCTGGCGCTCGCCAGGCAGGGATCGGTCTTCCTGACCCGTCCCCGGCTCGCCGACTACTATGCGACCCGGGAAGAGACGGTCGCGGGCATCGGCGCGCTGTTCGAGATGGTGTCGAGGGGCGCGATCGTGCCGCACATCGGGGCTCGGTATCCCCTGCGCGACGTGGCCCGTGCCCATCGGGACCTGGAGGCGCGGAAGACGGTGGGCTCGAGCGTGCTGCTGGCCTGAGGCGGCGCTACGAGCCGAATCGCTGGAAGAGGCGCAGTCGGAAGTAGATGGCGTCCAGCGACGACTGCTCGAAGGTGCGGTCGAAGAGCCCTTTGGCGCGCTGCCAGATGACGTCGAGCCGTACCCGCACGGCTGAAGGGAAGCCCCGTTCGATGCCCACGCCGAGGCGGCTGCTTTCGCCGAACGGGGTGCGGTCGCTCGACATCGTACCGAAGGCCTCGGCGTTGAGGATCAGGCGCCAGCTGGCCTCGTCGCGGAAGCCCGATACCGCCCACTCGGTCTGCAGACGGTACCGGAGCCGGACCGAGAAATCGGTCCCGCTTCCGGCCGACGTCCACTGGAGGCGTTCCTCCACACGGAGGTAGTGGTCGAGCCGGAAGAAGCGGCCGTCGGGCCACTTCGTCCGGAGGCCCTGGAACGGTCGGATCTCGTAGAGGTCCGCGGCCTGCTCGGCGCGGGTGTAGAACATGCCGGCACCGGCGGACCAGTCGAAGCCGCCGTCGCGCTCACTCACGTGAGCGCGAAGCACCCATCGAGACCATTCGCCCTCGTCCAGAGGGGTCCGCCATCCGATCTGCCCACTCAGGTCGTGGCCCGCCCCGATCGCGATCTGAGGGTTGTAGTCGAGCCAGAGCTGGTTGTAGACGGTGGTCTGCGCGGCCAGCGGGCTGCCGCCACCGAGGAGCCCGACCAGGAGGGCCGCAAAGGCCCCACGGCTCAGCGACATGCCGATCGCTCGCAGGTCACTTCCGGTCTGCTCGGGAACGTGGCACGCTCGGGATGGGGTGGAATCGAGTCCGGGAGTTCCTACCCCTGACGCCCCCGGGCCGTTCTGGTCCGGGGGCGGTGCCGGTGCCGGTCGTTACTCGTAGCGCAGCGCCTGCATGGGATCCACGCGGGACGCCCGCACGGCCGGGATGTACCCCGCGCCCAGCCCCACCAGCCCGAGTACGACGACGACCAGGCCCAGGACCGGGGCATCGTAGCCTTCCAGCCCGTAGAGGAGGGACTGGGCCGCCCGGCCCAGCCCGAGTGCTGCGGCCACGCCGACGAGCCCACCGATGACCATCATTCGACCGACCTGCTTGAGGACCATGCCGCGCACGGTATCCTTACCCGCGCCCAGGGCCATACGTAGCCCGATTTCCCGAGTCCGCTGCGCCACCGTGTAGGCGAGCACCCCGTAGAGGCCGATCGCGGCCAGCACGGTGGCCAGCAGCGCGAACGCCGCGGACAGGGTGCTGATGAGGCGGTCGAGGAAGACGTTCTCCTTCACCTGCTCCTCGAGCGTCTTGAGGTTCACGACCGGCAGATCGGGGTCGATCCGGTTCACCACGGGGGTGATCTGGGCCATGATCTCCGACGGGTCGAGGGCGGTCCGCAGGTAGAAGGTGGTCCAGCCGTATCGATCCTGCCGGGCCGAGGTGAAGAACAGGGGCGGGACGGCGTCCTTGACGTCGGAGTACTTCGCGTCCTGAACCACGCCCACGATCTGCGTGTCCAGGTCGGTGCTCGAGCCTCCGTTGTCCGACATGTACTTCCCGACCGCGCTCGCGCCGTCGAGGTTGAACTTGCGCGTGAACGCCTCGTTCACGATCGCCACCTTCGGTGCGCCCAGTTCGTCCGAGGCGGTGAACTCGCGGCCCGCGACGAGGGGCATCCCGAGGGTGCTGAAGTACCCCGGGCCGACCGCGTTGAACCGGGAGTTCGCATCGACGCCCGGCTCCCACTCGAAGCCCTCGACGGCCACGTCCTGACCCCAGCTGTTTCCGTTGAGTACCCCGACCAGGGCATTGGACACGGACGTCACCCCGGGAATCGCCGTGAGCTCGTCGCTCAGCCGCGTGAAGAGCTCGGCCGACCGGGCACTCTCGTATCCGTTGAGCTCGGGGGAGATCGAGAAGGTGATGAGGTTGTCCGTCTCCAGGCCGAGGTCCACACGGCTCACGTTCACGAGACTCTTGATGAACAGCCCGGCGGCGACGAGCAGCGTCATGGAGAGCGCGATCTGGGCCGTGACCAGCGAGTTCCGGAAGCGGTGCGCCGCTCGGGCGCTGGAGGGCTGCCCCAGCGTGGTCTTCAGCATGACGCCGAGGTCCGTGCGCGTGCTGTGCAGCGCCGGGTAGAGCCCGAACAGGACGCCGGTCCCCAGCGAGAGGGCCGCGGCGAAGCCGATCATCTGCGGGCTCAGCGCGAGGTCGATCGTCGAGACTGCCTCGGGCGGGAGCCCGGCTGCGATCATGTGCAGCGTCCAGCGCGCCACGAGCAGGCTCGCCAGGCCGCCGAGGGTGGCCAGGAGGCACGACTCCACGAGGAGCTGGCCGAGCATCTGGCGGCGGCTCGCGCCGAGGGAGCCCCGGATGGCCATTTCCTGCTGACGTCCGGCACCCCGGACGAGAAGCAGGTTGGCGATGTTCGCGCACGCGATCAGCAGGACGACCGCGGTGATGCCGAGGAGCAGGCGAAGGGGCGTCCGCGCCTCGTCGTGCATCGAGCTCTGACCCTGCGGGTTCGACTCGACCACCACGCGCTTGTCACGGAAGCGCTGCATCGTGGCTTCGGTCATCGACTCCTGGAGCGGGACCTCGACCTCCTGGAGAATCGGCACGTAGACGGTGTTGATCTCCGACGCGGCCTGCTCCGCCGATACACCGGGCTTCAGGCGGGCGAACAGGTAGAAGTTGTAGACACGGCGATTCTCCCACCCGTCCCACCAGGGGTTCATCTCCTTGCGCATCATGAGGGGCACGAAGACGTCGACCGGCGCCCCGAGGGTGGTTCCGCGGAAGCCGCGCGGGCCCACGCCGACCACGGTGAGCGAGTAGCCGTTCACGGTGATCGTCTTGTTCAGCACCGAACGGTCGCCCCCGAGGTTGTTCTGCCAGTAGTCGTAGCTGAGGACGGCGACGGGGTGCTCACCGATCCGCTCGTCGTCCGGGGGCCCGAGAAGCCGTCCGAGCGAGGCCTGGATGCCCAGCACCGGGAAGTACTGGCCGGAGACCAGGAGGCCCTGCCCGTTCGTCGGCGTCGAACCCGCGAGCGCCAGATTGGCGCCGAAGAGCACGTGTGCCGCGATGCCGGTGAAGGAGGCCTGCTCCCGCTCCAGGTCGCGGAACATCGGGTACGACCACACCTCCTGGCACGACCCGGACTGGTTGCAGGACTGGGAGCCGGGGTTGGGGCCCGGCGCCGACAGGTTCACCAGCTCGCCGGGCTGCTCGACCGGCAGGGCCCGGAGCAGCATCTGGTCGAAGAGCGAGAAGATCGCCGTGTTCGCCCCGATGCCCAGCGCCAGCGACACGATCGCCACGAGCGTGACGAAGGGTGACTTGGCGAGTGTGCGAAATGCGTACCGGAGTGCTCTCATCGTCTTCCCTTTCCTCTTCCCGTTCCGGACCCTCGAGGTCGGACTACTCTACGTTGGACCCTCACTTCGGGATTCGCGTTGCAACGCAGGGAGCCGGTGAGATGCCGGCCCCGGAGCGCGCACGCGTCAGGCTGCCGTCCTGAGCCGGTCCCACGCCCGGATCACGTCGACCTCCGCGCGCATCTCGCCGCTCAGCGTCCGATGCAGGCGCTGCACCTCGTCCCGGGTCCACGAGAGCGAGGCGATCTGGTCCGTCACCTCCAGGAGCCCGAGCGAGAGGGCGTCGCGTGCCTCCTGATAGGCGAGCAACGCGTCGTCCATGGTGGTGCCGCCGCTTCGACCGCGGAGGATCGCACGCGCGAGCAGCTCGGCGTCGCGCAGCGCGTCGGTCATCCCGTGGGCGGTCAGCGGGTCCTTGAAGTAGCCGGCGTCGCCCACGAGGGCCCAACCCGGGCCTGCCGCCTCCCGGAGCATGCCGGGGGCGCCGGCGAAGCCTCGCAGCCTGGGCACCGCGCCGGTGGACTCCAGTCGGGCACGCAGGTCGGGGGAGACCGCACCGACGACGTCGTGGAAGAGCCGGTGAAGGCCCTGGCCGCCCACGGCTCGGAGGCGGCTGGGCGGCATGCTCACGAACACGCACGCCTGGCGGTCGTTGGTCGGGATCACACCTGCCGCGAGGCCCTCGCCGAAGTACCAGTGGTATCCGTCGGCGTCGAGCCCCGGCCAGTAGCCGTAGATCGAGGCCGTGGCGTGCGAGGTGAGCTGCTGCGTCCGCGCCCCGAGCGATCGGGCCACCTTCGAGCGGAGGCCATCGGCGCCGACGAGGACGTCGGTCGGCGCCTCGTGCTCCGCACCGTCGGGGCCCCGCAGCACCGCTGCCGTCACGTGGCCATTCGGCGTCTGCTTCACATCCGCGAGTGCCCAGCCGTAGCGGAGCTCCGCCCCGGCCTCACGTGCTGCGTCCGCGAGGATCGTGTCGAGCACGGTGCGCCGGGGAGCGTAGAGCCCGTCGACGTCGCCCTCCGGCTCGATCGCGACGCGGATCACGTCGGAGTCGGCCCCGGACCCGTAGTGGAAGGTGGTGGTCTCGATGCGAGGTGTGCCGGCGCGCCGAACGGCGTCGAGCAGCCCCCAGCGGGAAAGCTGCATCACGCCGCCGCGCATCAGCGCATGGGTGGAGAGCGTGTCCCGTCCTCGCTCCACGGGGTCGACGACCAGGACGCGGACGCCGGCGCGGGCGAGAAGCAGGGCGGTCGCGGAGCCCGCGACACGTGCGCCGGCGATCACCACGTCGTATCGGTCGTGGGTACGGGCGTGTGGCATGACGATCTCCTTCAGCGGTGCGCCAGGGCGAGCGGCCGCGGCGCGCGGTGGGTGACGATGTGATCTGCGAGCTCCTCGGCGTCCCTGGCCTGGCCGTCGATGAAGCTCGAGCTGCGCCGGCGCAGAAAGCGCAGGCCCATGACGTAGAGCCCGGGGCAGGGCGTGACGCCGCCTTCGTGGCGGATCTCGCCCCGAGCGTCCAGCACGGGCACGTGCAGCCACGGGTAGCTTCGACGGAAGCCGGTGGCCCACAGGACCGTGCGGATACCGGCCTCCGCCAGGTCGATCGTGGGGGGCGCGTCGGGGAGGGGCGTCATCGCCGGGAGGGCCTCGGAGGGGCAGCTCCGGTCGAGACCGCACGTCTCGATGTAGGCGTCGATGCGCCGAAGCAGACGGATCAGCTTCAGGTCGGCCGCGACGACGTCCTCGACGAGGTTGTCGTCGAAGTCGACGGAGTGCCCGTTCGCGCCGCGGGTCCGGCCGACGAGCCGGATGCCCATGCTGTCCGCCATCCCGAGGTCGAGCGTTGCGCGCTCCGGCGTTCCGACCAGCTGCAGAGAGGGCTGGGCGCGTGACGCTTCCAGGTCGGCGACGTCCTCGGCGCGCTCGTCGAGCACGCCCATCGCATCGAGCCAGGCCATGATGTCCCGGCCCCGGTACGTCCGGGGCAGCCGGGTGTGTCGTCCGACGGAAAGCACCACCGGCCGTCCGGACCGGTGGATCTCGACGGCGAGCTGGAGCCCCGTGGCCGAGGCGCCCACGACCAGGACACCGCCCTCCGGAAGCTGAGCCGGATTCTTGTATCGGGCGGGCACCAGCTGGTGCACGTCCGGCGCGAGGTGCCGCGCGAAGGCGGGAACGGAGGCCTGCTGGCAATCCCCGGTCGCGATCACGACGTTCCGTGCCCGCCAGAGGCCCTCGTCCGTCTCGACGGTGAAGTCGTCGCTTCTGCGCCGGACTCCCGTCACGGTGACGCCGGTGCGCACGGGAGCCTCGAACGACGATGCGTAGGCCTCGAGGTACTCCACGAGCTCGTCCTTGCTCATGTAGCCGTCGGGGTCGGTCCCCCGGTAGCTCCAGCCGGGCAGCCGCGATTGCCAGCGCGGTGTGAGGAGCCGCAGGGAATCCCAGCGCTCGCTCCGCCACCGCTCTCCGACCCGACCGCGCTCGAGCACCACGTGCTCGACGCTGCGGTCCTTGAGAGAGCGGCTGAGGGCGAGGCCCGCCTGGCCGCCTCCGATGACGAGGGTGTCGGTTCGACGCATGGGGAGGTGCTCCGGGGAGAGGGCGGGGTGGATTCGGCCGGCCGGGTGGTCCGGCCGGCCGAGTCCGTCCGAATCGGTCAGCCGCCGTTGACGGTGACCTGGACCGGAACCCGGTTCGTCAGGATGTCGAACACCGCGGACCGGGCCTTCGACTGCTGGACGATCTGCTCGAGCTTCTCCTGGGGCGCGTCGCCCTCGATGCGGAAGTCGATGCGGATCTCCTGGTAGCCGTTTCGGACCTCGTCGTTGAGGCCCAGGATGCCCTGCAGGTCGATCTCACCCTCGATCGTCGACTCCACCGAGTACAGCTCGACGCCGCGAGCCGAAGCGATGTTGCCGATGCCGCCCGTGAGGCACGAGGCCAGGCCGGCGAGGATCAGCTCGACCGGGAGGGGCGCACGGTCCTCACCCACGAGAACCTGAGGGTGGTCTGCGTCGACCGTGAAGGACTCGACGTGCTCGTGGTCCTGTCCGGCGCCGTAGAACGACTGGATCGTCGTGCGGCTGTAGGTGCCCGTTTCCCACTTGTTGGTGGCCCGGAACTGGAACTTCGCGAGCTCCCGTGCGCCGTCGACCGCGTCGATCGTGGCGAAGAGCGTGGGAACGTCGACTCCGTTGAGCGGGCCGCGCATGGTGGCCTGTGACATGGTGTTCTCCCTGTCCGAAGGTGGCTTCCCCTCGGCTCCGTCGTGGAGCGCGATCGGGGCGTGGTGTCGGTTCGACGGGGAGTACAGGGAAGGCGCGCGGATCGGCTCACGGCCCTCGTGTCGCCTCGACGACAGGGGGTGGGCGGGCCGGCGGAAAGGCCGGGATGTAGCGCGACGAAGGGGCCGCCGGGCAGCTGCCGACGACCCCTTCGGTATGGGCGCGGATAACGTGCGTGTGTGCCGCTACTCCGAGCGCAGCGCCTCGATCGGATCGACACGCGAGGCCCTGCGAACAGGAATCCACGTCGCGAGGAAGCTCACCGCGACGAGCACCACGGGCGCGGTCACGAAGGTGATCGGGTCGGTCGTCGACACCTCGAAGAGGAGTGCTTCCATCAGGCCGGTCAGCCCGAATGCGCCCAGGAGGCCCAGCAGCGTGCCGCCGGCCGTCACGAGCATCGACTGCCGGAGGATCATGCGCGACACGTCGCCGGCCTGTGCACCGAGCGCGACGCGGACGCCGATCTCCCGGGTGCGCTGACCCACGACGTACGAGATCACGCCGGCGAGTCCGATCGCGCCGAGGAAGAGCGCCATCGCGGTCGCGACCGCGAGCACGATCATCGTGGCCGAGGTGCTCTCCATCGCGTTGGAGACGATCTCGTCCATGGTCTGCGTGGCCGAGATGGGTACCCCGGGAGCGAGCTCTCTGACCGCCTGGCGGGCGCCGGGAATCAGATCCGTGGGATCCTGCCCGTCCACCACCTTGATGGTCATGTAGGCGCTCTGGATCTCCAGGTTCTCCACGGATTCGCTCAGGAAGGGGAAGTAGGCGTTGGGCCGCAGCTCCTCGTCGGCGAGTCCGAACTCGCGCACGTCACCCACCACGCCGACGATCTCCGCCCACGGAGCGTCCGCTGCGGGCTGGTCGTGCTCGTCCGTCTGGAATCCCCAGCCGATGCGCTCGCCGATCGCGTCGCCATCGAAGAACACGCGGGCGAAGTACTCGTTCACCCAGACGACACGCCGGGGCTCTTCCCAATCGGCGGCCTCGATGTCTCGGCCCTGCAGGATCGAGATGCCCAGCGAAGCGAAGTACCCGGGTCCGATCGCGCGGTAGAGCGCCACCGGCGGGAGCTCGTCGTCCGCTCGTGGCTTCGACTCGATGTAGAAGGAGCCGCCGTTCGAGTTGCCGCTCGACAGCGGCACGTTCGTCGTCAGACCCACGGTCTCGACACCGGGCAGCGCCGCGATGCGTTCGGCCGCCTCCGCGAAGAAGCGCGCCGAGATCTCCGGATCCTCCCCGCGGTTGCGGTTCAGGCCCATTGTGAGCACGCCTTCGGGCTCGATGCCGAGGTCGACCGCCCGCAGCTCCGCGAAGCTGCGGAGCATCAGGCCGGACCCGACCAGCAGCACGAGCCCGAGCGCGAGCTGCGTGGCGACCAGGAGGTTCCGTGCCCGGTTCCGCTGACGGCCCGCCGTGTTCGCGCGCCCGCCGTCCCGGAGCACCGCAGCGAATCGCGTTCCGACGTACCGCGTCATCGGGATCGCCCCGAAGGAGAGGCCCGCGACGATCGAGAGCACGCCGGCCAGCGCAAGTGAGCTCATTCCCACCGACACCTCGTTCGCGCGCGGCAGCTCCGCGATCGAGAGGAGCCAGTCGACCGAGGAGCTCGCGATGAGAATGCCCACCACTCCTCCTCCGATTCCGAGGAGCAGGCTTTCGCTCAGGAAGCTCGCCGCCACGCTCTTCCGCCCGGCGCCCATCGCGGCGCGGACCGCCATCTCCTTCTGCCGTGATTCGGCGCGCACCAGGAAGAGGTTCGCGACGTTCGCGCACGCGATGAGGAGGACGAAGGCGACCGTGCCGAGGATGATCCACAACGTCGACTCGACGTCGACGACCATACGATCTCTGAGGGTCTCCACCGAGACGGCGAAGCCGGCCTGATCCAGGAATTCCTGCTGGAGCTGCGGGAAGAACTCCGGCATGCGGGGAATCAGGTCGGTCGAGCGCGACTGCGCGGCTTCTACCGAGATGCCGGGACCGAGTCGCGCCAGCGCGTTCATCCCGAATTCGCCGAACGGTCCGTCCGGATCGACCCAGAGTGCGCGGTACAGGTCGACGTCCTCGTCCGGGAAGAGGAAGCCCTCGGGCATCACCCCGACGATCTCGATCGACTCGCCGTCGATCTCGACGACGCGCCCCAGCACGCTCGGGTCCGAGCCGAAGCGCGCTTTCCACGTGTCGTACGCGAGCAGGGCGACGGCCCCTCCGTCCTCCGTGGCGTCTTCGGGATTGAAGGACCGCCCCATGAAGGGCTGTGCGCGAAGGAGCTCGAGCATCACCGGCTCGAACGCGACGACGGTCACGCGCGCCGCTTCGTCTCCGCCGGTGAAGTTCGACTCACCCCGGCCGTAGACCGCAATCGACTCGTAGAAGTCGGCGTTCTGACGGTAGAAGGCGACCATCCCCGGCGAGTTGTTCAGCTCGGGCAGATTGAGGCCCGGCGCATGGTGCCGGATCTCGACGATGTCGTCCGAGTTCTCGTACGGCAGGGGCTGCAGCAGTACCGCGTTGACGATCGAGAAGATGGCGACGTTGGCGCCGATGCCGAGCGCGAGCGTGACGATCGCGACCCCGGTGAAGCCGGGCCGCTTGGCCAGCGTGCGCGCGGCGAGTTTCAGTTCTCTGAAGACGTTCATGAGTTTTTCCCCGATTCCCGGACGCCCGTAGGGGGCGCCTCGTCCACTCCGTGCGGGCTCCGGTCGGAGCGCCGCCCACCACTCTCCGGGCAGTCGTGCGATCAGGTCGAGGCACGCCCGGAGCGTGGTCCCGACCACCGTCTCTCCCCGGAAGCGCTCGGCTTCGAGGAGGATCTCGCGCAGATCCACCATCGACTCCCGCGCGTACTCGAGCCGGTACCGACGCGGCATGAGCCGCAGCAGCAGGGCGTACGCGTTGAGGCCGAAACGGACCGCTAGAGACATCGAGCGTTCTCCGCCGCTCAGGCGCCGCTCAGCGCACGGGTGGCCCGCGCCTGATCGAGGATCGCCTGCATGCGGCCGACCTCGTCGGCGAGTGCGTCGCGGCCCGCCGGGGTGAGGCGATAGTAGCGCCGACGCTGGTCCTCGTCCGGGTCTTCCTCGCCTTCGAGCGCCTCGATGAAGCCACGCTCCGAAAGCTCACGGATCGAGCCGTACAGCGTGGCGGGGTACAGCTTCACCGCTCCCTCCGTCCGCTCCTTCACGCTCCTGCGAATGGCGTAGCCGTGCTGCGCACCGTCCGCGAGGGCGAGGAGGATGTGGAACCACGCCGTCTTGAGCCGGGCCTGCCTCTGCTCGGCAGCTCTACTGCCCATGCCTCACTCCTTCTGAGCTCGATTTCGATACGATTGCATATCGATATCGAACAATACCGATTCTGTCCAGGGAAGGTTTCAGCAAGAGGAGTCGAGGGACTCCGGACTTCGGAAGAGGAAGACTTCGCGACGGGCTCTGGACGAGAGGGCTCGACCGTGCATCTTGCCTCCGACATTCACGACGACCTTCATCGAAGCGGCTCCCCCGCCCGGCCGCCCGAGCCCCGAACGCCGCTTCACTCATGCGTCTGCTCGCCGAGAGAGCCACGCGCACCGCGCTCGCCGTTCTGACGGTCGGAGCGCTCGCGGCCCTCACCCCGACCCCCGCGAAGGGCCAGGTCGAGGGGGTCTCGGCGGTCCCTCCCTCCACGGACTGGCCGATCGACCCGGAGGCCGTCCCGCGCCCCCGACTCGCGGCCGTGCGGGCATCGGGACCCATCGTGGTCGACGGCGTGCTCGACGAGCCCGCGTGGCGTCAGGCCGTGCCGGCCACCGGCTTCGTGCAGTCCACGCCGGACACGGGGTACCCGGCGACCGAGGACACCGAGGTCCGGATCCTCTACGACGACGAGACCCTGTACATCGGCGCGATGCTCCACGACAGCGAGCCGGACCGCATCGTGGCGCAGCAGATGGTCCAGGACTTCTACAGCCCGAACGAGGACGGCTTCGGCATCTCGCTCGACACCTTCCTCGATCGTCGCAACGCGTACTACCTGATCGTGAACCCCAACGGGGCGATCCGCGACGCGCAGTCGTACGACAACTCGCGCACGAGCAACGTGGAGTGGGAGGGGATCCTCTACGTGAAGACCTCGGTGCACGAGGACGGCTGGAGCGTCGAGCTCGCGATACCGTTCAAGACGCTGCGCTTCGATCCGTCCCGGCCCGAGCAGGTATGGGGCGTCAACTTCATGCGTCGCGTTCGCCGGAAGACGGAGGACTCGCTGTGGGCGCCGGTCGCCCGACGCACCCGCGTGCACAAGATGGACGAGGCGGGCACGCTGGTCGGACTCCCGCGGCTGCAGAGCGGCCGCAACGTGACGGTGAAGCCGTACCTGCTCGGCGAGCACGTGGCCGGCACGCTGCCCGACGAGTCCGAGCTCGGGGGCAACGGCGACTTCGGACTGGACGTGAAGTGGGGCATC
>Ga0209536_100001682_pt1 | contig 36247 bp, 32 predicted proteins | sample DeeMarSeWOR28_12_FD_187461 | JGI IMG/M metagenome (GOLD analysis project Ga0209536, IMG submission 187461) | Marine sediment microbial communities from White Oak River estuary, North Carolina - WOR-2-8_12 (SPAdes) (version 2) | ecosystem: Environmental > Aquatic > Marine > Intertidal zone >...
GAGTTTACGCCATTGACATAAATCCTGAGGCAGTACCGTTCCTGAAAAAAAACATCAGACTCAACAGAGTAGATAAACAAGTTATTCCCATTCTTGAAGACGCAAGACAAGCTGTTGAAGACAAGCTCTTGGGTGTTGCAGACCGGGTAATTATGAATTTGCCGAAAAAAGCCATAGAGTTCGTTGACATTGCATGTAAAACACTAAAATCAACGGGCGGCATCATTCACTATTACGCGTTCTTACGTCTTCCCGGTTCCCTACAAGACACCCAACTAAGCTTTTCCAAGATGGTAGAAAAAACTGGCAGAAAAGTGGACGCTTTCCTTTCCACAAAAACTATCCGCGAAACTGCACCTTACGAATCCCAGATTGTTGTAGACGCCAAGATTCTCTAAATACTAACTATAAGGATAATTTTCACTTCTTGCTCAAAGTTCTTCAGTTTTTTCACCAGGTCTCTGGATAAGTCCTGCGCGGCTTTATCAGCGTGAACCCCCAATGTTCGACTGCATACGTATCCGCTTTTTCTAATAACACAATTTGTTCTGTGATTCAGAATTAATTGCTCAGAACCTCGAGCCTTCACTTGGTCTTTTATTCCATCCGCTTCGATTGTTATGGTCAGTTTCGCTTGAGGCTTTCTCAGTTTTTCTTTGAATTCAGCAGCTAAATCGGCTAAGGCTTTATCCGTGGCTACTGCAACAATGCAGGCTCCTTTTTTTGATAAATGCGTATCCTTTGTGAATTCCAAGGTGGTTTTATGTGTTGCTTGTATGTTTTCGTGTCCGAAGCCGAAAATGACTTCTTTTGTCTCATTAGAATCCAATTCTATTCCATAACCTCGATGGAATCTACTTTTCCGTCTCCATCCAAATCAAAACCTTGAATTGTAACTGCGAAAGTTTCTGAGTCACAATACTGATGCAAGGTTTTTTTCCAAAAACTTGTCAGGGCTAAAACGCAGGCTTTGGTACCCACAGCTTTATTTCCAGCTAGAACAATGATGCGTTTGGTTATATCCCACGGATTCACAATTTTGGCTATTAGTCCCACCGCATCGGCAGTATAAACACGTTTCGTCTTTTTCGAAAACAAACCCCCCAGTAGGAAACCTTTTTCACTTGATTGCATAGTGAATCTAATAGGGAGATGCTCGTTTACTTCCTGAGTCAACAAATTTGTTCCAGGACCCCCGACGAGGATCAGATTGTTTTTTTCTTCTTTTTCAGCCTTTACATCCACATCTAGTTTTATTGCAAAGTCTGTAGGCATCTTAACAAATTGACCTAGAAAAAGAGTTAGATGCGCTGCGTAATGACCATCTCTGGCGCTAGTCTTGAAGGGACCATGTGGTGTTGGACTTCCTACGACTATTTTGCCTTCCATTACACCCTTCCCGTCGACGAATTCATAAAAAAACCTTTGAATACTCTTTTCAGTGCCTAAAAGTGAGAGGCTTTGAATTGTTTTGTAGCCTTTAGGTAATTCAACACCAAAGGCAGAAGAGACTGGTTTATAGTATTTTGCTGTTGCACCCTTCTTTTTCTCTTCCCTTTCAACGGTTATTGCTCCTGCTTTCGCCAGTTTCCTTATATGGTAATAGACTTTCTGCTCGTGGACTCCGAGCTTTCGGGCGATTTCTAGAGGGTACATTTCCTTTTCAGAGAGCATGGTCAAAATTCTCCAACTTAACTTTCCTACTATCATCTTTAGTTTCTGAGCATCCCGCATGATGCGGATTTCTTTTACTTTTTGTCTTTTGCCGTCATCTTGCAGCAGCAATTTTTTTTCCATAGTTCTCACAATCATAATCACTTTCACCATTAAAAATTTTGTTATAATAATCCTGGATAATAATGGCTCATCCGAGGCTTCTACGTTTGATCTGGAATCCCCTCAGCGAAACCCTTAAAAAATTTTTTTTATAGCTGAAAGTTTTATCCTAAAAATCCTTATTAGCGCAAGAGTTTTTTGGATAAGGTTTAACAGAAATAAACAATGTGGAGTGAGGTCAAGAAATGTGTGGAATTTTTGGCTGCGTATTGAAAGTGGGAGAAGCAGCACCCCTAATTCACGCTTCACTAAAACGTCTCGAATATCGGGGCTATGATTCCGTAGGCATCGCAACAATACAGGATGACAAAATACACTTGAAAAAGGACCAAGGAAAGATAGATGAGGTCCATAAAATTGTGAACCTTGATGATTTGCCTGGCAAATTGGGTATAGGTCATACTAGATGGGCTACGCATGGTGCACCTTTGAAGGTCAATGCGCACCCACATGTGGATTGTACTGGAGACATAGTCATAGTTCACAACGGAATCATAGAGAATTTTTCTGAGCTAAAACTCGAGTTGGAAAACAGTGGTCATGTTTTCGTATCAAAAACTGACACTGAAGTAATAGCCCACCTTATAGAGGAAATCCTCCAGAGAAATCCGAAGCTAAAGTTAGCTGACGCTGTCTTAGAAGCTATAAAACGTCTTGAAGGATCCTATGCAATTGCGGCAATCTCAATAAAGGAACCGGACAAGATAATATGCGCCAGAAATGAAAGCCCTTTAGTGTTAGGAGTTAGTGAAAAGGGCTTCTACTTTGCATCTGACATTCCCGCATTCTTGCCATTAACAAACAAGGCCGTTTTCATAGAAGATGGGGAACTCGTAATCATTTCAGCCAAAGGCTACGAAATCAGAAATATAAAAACTTCAAAAATTATCATGCGAAAACCAAAAATCATTGATTGGACACCAGAAATGGCAGTCAAACAAGGCTACAACCACTTCATGATCAAAGAGATACATGAACAGCCTGCTACTCTCAGAAACACATTACGATTACAAGAACACTATCTCGATTTAATCTCAACATTCCTTGATCGTGCTAACGAGGTATTTTTAGTAGCCTGCGGTACATCTTATCATGCCTGCTTGGCCGCATCATACATGTTCTCTAAGCTTGCGTTCTTACCAACATATCCCGTTTACGCCTCAGAGTTTGTTGAGCAACACGGTAAATCGGTCAATATAGACAGCACTATTCTGGCAGTCAGCCAGTCAGGAGAAACTGCTGATACTCTGGCAGCCGTTACATGTGCTCAACAACGAGCAGCCACAATTCTTAGTTTGACAAATGGAATAGGCTCAACTTTGACACGTGTTTCTCGAGTCTATATAGGCCAACAGTCAGGTCCAGAAATCGGAGTTGCAGCCACAAAGACTTTCACATCACAACTCTCGGTACTAGCCCAGATTGCGCTCAGGCTGTCAAAGAAACGTGGCAAGATTTCTCAAGACAAAATGGATCACATAGAGGAACGACTTGAAACATTGCCTTCCATTGTTGAAATCATAATTAAGACTCAGGAAGAGAAAATCAAGCAGATTTCTAAGAAATATAAGGATGCTAAAATGTTCTTCTTCTTGGGTAGAGGAATAAGCACAGCTACAGCCTACGAAGGGCGGCTCAAATTGATGGAGATAGCTTACATTCCATCAATAGCTTTTCCAGCTGGAGAAAGCAAACATGGCCCAATCAGCTTAATCGAACCTGGTTTTCCAGTGTTATTCATTTGTGCTAAAGACGGAACCCGGAAGACTCTGATTAGCAACATAATGGAAATGAAAGCTAGAGGAGCCTCGATAATTGGAATTATAGAGGAGGGCGATGATGAAATCAAGGAGCTTGCGGACGATTACATAGAAGTACCAAAAGGAATACCCGAAGTTTTGTCGCCAATACCATATGCGATACCCCTGCAACTTTTAGCCTACTACATAACACTTGAGAAGGGACAAAACCCTGATACACCGAGGAATCTAGCGAAATCTGTTACTGTCAAGTGAAAAATCCAAAATTTGCCTTTCCCATTTGCACATATGTTAAAATGGATGACCTTACAATATTTTAGCGGTGCTCTAATTTGGAAAAGGAAAAATGGGAAAAATTAGTTGACTGCTTAGTCGAACAAGGCATTTTGCGATCGCCAAATATTATTAGGGCAATGCGAAGTGTGCCTCGTACAAAATTTTTGTCCCACAATATGCAATCTCATAGTGCTACAGACACGCCACTTCCTATTGGCTTTGGTCAAACAATTTCTGCGCCACATAGTCATAGTTACGTGCTAGACTAGGCGATACATGGTTTCAATAATGAACGAAGCCCTCCAATTGGAGGTTGGCCAAAAAATTTTGGAAGTTGGCGCAGGTTCAGGGTGGCACTCCGCTACAATAGCAGAGGTAATAGCTCCAAGTAGTGCTCCTAGAAGTGAGTGGGGCTGTGTCTTCACGGTGGAGATTGTTCAAGCACTAGCTGAAAATGCAAGAAAGAATATAATGAATACGGGTTATGGTGACCGAGTTAAGGTAATAAGGGCTGATGGTTCCAAAGGTTATGTTGAAAAAGCTCCTTATGACCGCGTCATAGTTACGGCTGCTGCTCCAAAAGTTCCTGAGCCTCTGATAAAACAATTGAAACCTGGCGGAATCATGGTGATTCCAGTCGGCCATATTTCCTTATTTCAACGCCTATTGAAAATCACCAAAGCACAAGACGGAAACATAAAACAAGAAAACCTTTGTGGAGTTGCCTTTGTTCCTTTAACTGGAGAGTACGGACACAAACTTTAGTTTCAACCGAACCATTTTTCCAGAGTGGTTTTACTTTTCAGTTCTTTGGTGCCTTCCTGCATTTTTTCTATTGCTTTTCGCACACGATTTTCTGTGAAGTCTTTTTCTCTGACTAGAAAATTCACAATACCTTCCACATCAGGATCTTTCCACTTTAAAATGTAATCATCACTCACATCTGGATTCAGGAAGACATTCCGAATTTCTGATGGTGAATGTGGAAACATGGCATTTTTTATATGCGGCAAAGCATTCTCCAGAGTTTCATATTTATGTATGAGTTTCAACGCGGTCTTAGGTCCTAAGCCCTTAATGCCATCGGGGTTAAAGTCTGTACCGATAAGAATGCCTACGTCTATCAATTGTTCGTAAGTTATTTCGCAATCTTTAAGCACTTTCTTCAGAATGAAAACTTCAGGTTTGACGTCGATGTAGACGTTTTTGCTGGGAAGCTTTCTCCTGCCTGAGACAGTTACGTTTCTTAGCAGTGTGGGAGCGCCAAACAGGAGGCTATCGTAGTCTTGACTGCCACAGTAGTCGGCATCTCCATTCTTGGTCATATGAGCTGCTTGGGCTTCACCTTCGCTGGGAGCTTGAACCCATGGTAACCCCATAAGGTCCAGAAACCTTTGGGCATCATCTTTCATGTAATCCTTCATGCTCACGGTTGCTTGAGCGAACTTTCGAGCCTTGACCAAATCTCCCTTAGCCACGGCTTTCTGGTAATGAATCTTGGCTTCTGCTTTCACTTGCTTGCGGCGTTTTATCTCCTCAGATTTGAGCACGGGAGGTTTTCCATCAAAGACGTAAATCGGTTTAATTCCAAGCTCCAATAGATTGCTTGTTCTATAAAGCAACCCGCTCAAGTGGCTTGTAACTCTACCAGTTTTATCCTTCAGAGGAGTGCCGTTTGGCTGGCGAATTATTGAGAGAAACTGGTAAAGCGTGTTGTAAGCATCTATAGCCACAGTTTTCCCGGATAGGTCTTCCAACTTGATAACTGTTTTTGGAACAATACCACGTAGGTTTACTCCCAAAAAATAACCCCGGTAAATTATAGGTTTAAAACCAAAATAATAAACTTCCGAAAGGGAAACACAGAAGATATAAGTGAGACTTGCATTAGTGAACCGTCACAGAGAGGAAATTGAATGTCAGAAGGAGCAACTCTTTCCTTAGTTACATGTACGAGTTGTGGTAAACCAATACAACCGGGAACTGAAGCAACAAAATTTCTATGTCCAAACTGTGGAGAAATACGCATGAAACGGTGCGGAAAATGCCGAAAGTTTGGTCGCGCCTATAAATGTCCCAAATGCAGTTTCATAGGACCATAAATGAGGCAATAGACGTGGGTAGAATAAAGGTTGTTTACAAGGTTTTTCCAGAAGACATAGTTGATAGTTTCGATGATTTGAAAAAGAAAGTGGAAAAGTGTGTTCCTGAAGATTCTTCGGTTGAAGGCTACGGCGAAGAACCCATAGCATTTGGCTTGAAGGCACTTCTAGTTCAGGTAACCTTCCCAGAAGAAGAAACTGGTATAGTTGATGTTTTCGAAACCCAACTTGAAAAGATAGTTGGCGTAAGCCAAGTTCAAACAATGATGGTCCGTAGAACCAGCAGATGACTCTCGAATTGACTAGCCCAATGGAGTATACTCGGATTAAATCCAGCCAGTTTCCACTTTCAGGCCTCATAGTTATTTCCAAACCAAATAGATAACCTAAATTTCTAGCTTGCTTTTACCAAGTCACTGCAAAAGTAGTAGACCCATTCCTTCAGCATGATCATAGTTTCTCGGGGGAGGGCAGCTACTCTTCGTAATGCATTACGAAATCGGTGATTTTTTCGAAAACTCTTAAATGAGAGCGAGAAATAACTGAATCTAATATTTAGCGTGTATTAACTATAAGGATGAAAATGAAAATGGCTGCAACAAATGAAAAGAATCTTGAGATTCTGAGCTACGATGCTAAGGCAAAGGTTTTCACTGTGAAATCTGCGGAAACAGGCCATGTCTGTACAATCGTCGACACTTTCGCAGAAATGTTCTCCCTCTGGGCAGGAAGGATCCTGATAACTGCAGAAAATGCGGAATGGGCGTTGATAGCTGCCAATGTGGCAACAGGTTTTGCCACTAGCGTAATTATGGCTCCTGCCGAAGCAGCGATTGAAGGTCCAGTTCCAGCAAATAAGACACCTGACAAACGCCCAGGAATGCTTATTCAAATCTACAATCGCGACCGTTTTGAGCTTAAACATCAACTTCTGGAGCGTATAGGGCAATGCATTATGACCTGTCCTACAACTTCTGCTTTCAATGGCTTTGAGGCAGCCAAACGAAAGCTTACCGTCGGAAGCAGTCTACGATACTTCGGCGATGGCTTCCAAAGAAAAGCTATGGTTGGTGGAAGAAAATGCTGGAAAATCCCTGTAATGGAAGGAGAATTTATCGTAGAAGACGGTTTTGGAGCACAAGAAGCAGTAGCAGGTGGAAATTTCATATTCTTTGCTGAAGACCAAGCTTCAGGTCTTGAAGCAGCAGAAGCAGCAGTTCACGCCATACGTGAAAAAGCGCCAGATGTTATCATGCCTTTCCCTGGAGGCATATGCCGTTCTGGCAGCAAAGCAGGCTCATTAAAGTATAAGATGAAAGCTTCAACCAATCATCCTTACTGCCCAACACTTCGCACTCTTGTGCCTGATTCTTTTGTTCCTGAAAATGTGTCCTGTGTTTATGAAATCGTCATTAACGGTTTGACTCTTGAGGCTGTAAAAAACGCTATGAAAGAGGGTGTAACAGCAGCTGCAAAAGTGAATGGTGTAGTGAAGATAACCGCAGGCAACTATGGCGGTAAACTAGGACCACACAAAGCTTTCCTGAAAGAAGCAATACAAGCTCCTTAACATTTCCTTTTTTAACTAGTAAATTTTATCTTGAACCCCACAACGTAAGTTGTTACAAGCAACTATTAGTGAAAACCTTGAAAACCAAAAAAAAATCGTCTCTAGAACTATTTAGACTAAAAAAGACATTGAACACGCTAGCTAGCAAAGAAGGCAGTCATACAGAGCTGATCACGCTTTATGTTCCGCCTGGAAAACAAATCAGCGATGCCATAAATATGCTGCGTGACGAGTATGGTACCGCTTCGAACATCAAATCAACTACCACAAGAAAAAATGTGCAGGAAGCAATTGTAAAAGTGCAACAGCGTTTGAAGCTCTTCAAAGATCCAGGAGACAATGGGTTAGTCATTTTCTGCGGTGCCATTCCCCAGGAAGGAGGAGGACCAGGTAGCGAAAAAATGGAAACTTATGTTATAATACCACCAGAGCCGATTAGAATTTACTTGTACCGTTGTGATTCCCGTTTTCACACTGAACACTTACAAGAGCAGCTTAGAGAAAAAGAGACCTACGGAATTCTTCTAATTGACGCCTCAGGTGCCACGATTGCCACGCTCCAAGGCAAAAGGTTGAAAATAGTTAGAGACATGACTTCAGGTGTTGCCGGAAAAACCCGCGCTGGAGGTCAGTCAGCTCGCAGATACGAACGATTAAGGGATATGCAGCTTAACGAATATTTCACTCGCGTTGGTCAACATGCAAATGATATATTCCTGCCTATCGACACGTTAAAGGGTGTGATTCTCGCGGGTCCTGGACCGACGAAGTACGATTTTGAAAAGGGTGACTACTTGAATTATATGCTAAAAAAGAAGATTATCGACACTATTGACACGGCCTATGTGGAAGAGCAAGGAGTTAAAGAAGTCGTGGAAAAAGCCCCTGAAATAATGCGAAAAGTCCGGTACATAGAAGAAAAACAGATTGTGCAAAAGTTCTTGTACGAGGTTGGCCATGACAGTGGGCTGATAACTTATGGTGAAGCTGAAGTGCGCAGAGCGCTTGAAACTGGCGCCGTCAGAACACTTCTAATTTCAGAAAAGGTTGATCTTCTCCGCGTTGCAATTAAGTGCAGTGCATGTGGATACGAGGAAAAACACACTATTAAACCTAATAAGATAACAGAGTTTGAGCAAGACTTATCTGAAAAATCTTGTCCGAAATGTCGAGCTCCGTCCTTTAGCGTAGTGGATAGGCAAGACATAATTGATGACTTAGCAGAATTAGCAGAGCAAGGAAACACAGACGTGGAAATCATTTCCAGCGAAACAGAAGAAGGACAAATGCTCAAAAACGCCTTTGGAGGAATAGCAGCCATTTTACGGTTTAAAATGTAGCGCAACTGAAACTCATTTCACAAGCGCTAATTATTCTACATATTTTTTCCAAATCACTTATCAATAATATTCTTTGTTTGGAAATAAAACCCGAACCGGGATCAGCATTAGCATGAAGAACCTTTGAAAATTCTTTGAAGTATTCTCTATTAACTCTTCCTCTAACAGGCTTCTGTTCAAAAAAATTCCCTTAGCTTCAATGGATATTTTAGACCTCTTGAAGTTCGGTTTACATTGACTTTGATTAAGACCTACTATTTTGTCTTAGGTTGATCAAACCACGCATTCAGTATCAGCTTCAATATTCTCTCGTTGCAAAGCCCAACTGAATTTGTTTCGAAGCGTTTTAGGGTAAAACTTTTCTAGGTCGAACTCCACTTTTCGTGCCCAATTCACGTACGCTTTTGGATTAATATAAGACTTAAGCGATGTGCCTAAATTGTACTCTTTTGTCCGTTTCGTCAGTTCTATATCCAGCTTCTTCTTCTCGATTCTAGTTTCAAGCGAAGTAGTTTTTTTACCATCAGTTTTTTTCTGGTTTAGTTGTGATTTCATTTCCTTGAGCTTATCCTCTTTCTTTGCTAACCGCTCATCAAATTTTGGTGAAACTTTGCGCTTGTGGTTGGCTACTTGGGCTACCTTTAAGTTAGCCATTTTTGCATAAAATTTCTTCAGGTAAATGGGATCTTCCTTCATCACTGGACTCTTAGCTAACTCTTCCTTCACGGTTTCTGTACATCTCCAAGTGCGAAAAACTTTAGCGGTTAAACCGGGCATTTTCTGAGAAAGAAACCTAGCAACTTTCTTGGAATCAACTCCCTCAAAAAGGTATTCTTTGCTGGTTTTTACATAGTGTGTGATGTTTCTGATTACTGCTGGTGGAGCTTGCATGCTTTTTTCCCATCGGACAGCGTCTTTTCCTAGAAAATCAAAGTGCAAGGTACAGCCATCTATTTTAATGTGTTCTGCTCGTAACGTGATTGCCCCTACTGTGTCGGCTTCATCGGGGTCTTTTTCATCGCCGACCCTCATGTTTGGCTTGAGTATGAGCCAACAAACCGTGGCAACTTTTCGTTTCGTTTCGTCTTTTGCGTCCAAGTTCTTAATTATGTGTTTCTCGATCGTGGCGATGTTCTTGCCGAGTTTTTCTGCTTTTTCGAACTTTTCTTTTTCCCGGTTTTGTTTGATGAATGCTGTGTCACTGAACCAGACGTATTTGATTTTGCTGGTGAGTTTGTCAGTCCACTTGGCGACGTACATCTTTTCAGGTTCCCAGATTATATTCTTCCAGTTTCCAGGTGGTCGTGGGCTGTCTGGAGAAAGGTTAAGAATTATGTCTTCTTCGCTGGGGCCTTCTTTCCATTTTCCTCGGCGTGGATGATCACCACGACCAGCAAAAATACATGAGGGTTCAGCCGTCCAATTTGCTATCTCCAATTTTTTTCCGTCAACTTCGGCGTAACCATACTTGTCTTTTCGTTCCAAGCGAGCAACCTTACGCTCCATAGCTAACCTTTTCTTCTCTTCTTTACTCATATTTTCTTTCTTTCGTTTCTCCGATTCTAAGTGACTTGAAACTTCTGAGAAATCAATCAGAAAGCCCGTTTCCTTTTTCAGGACATTAAGAGATGGATTCTCCATTTCTAGCTGCTTCAGGAATTCTTGCATGAAATTCTTTTCAAAAACTTCATCTGGAGGCGAAAGTGTTGATTGTTTTTTCCGTATCCAAGCAATAGTCATCTGCTCGCTTTTCGGAGACAACTTTATTTTTGATCCTTCGATTTTGATATTAAAACCTTTATAATCGTAGGATGGAACGCATATTCCGTTATGCTTCAAGCTTTTCATAACTTGTTTCATCAGTTAGTCCTTCCAAAGGCTCTTTGTACTCTATATGCCTAGTTATTTTCAATTTTTTCAGGGCTTCTAGTTAAACTTCACTTTCAGTATTTCCGTTACTTAAAAACTTTTAAAATTTTGTGAACAATAAAATTAATTCTTTGCCAAGAATTCCCGCATTCCCAAATACCCAATCTGCTATCTTCACTTTGTTTTCCTTTGAGCTATCATTCAGAACCCCAGCAAATCCTTCTCTAACTTTTTCTAAGCAACTAATTGATTTTGTGCAAGGTTCAAACCTAAAGTTTGGATTGGAATTGAATCTTAAACAAAAAGACCTCTTCTTTCCACTTTGAGGTCAATAACTGAGAAAGACGATGCAAAAAGCTGTGGCCGTTCCTATGAAGGTTTAGGTTTTGTAGAGTCAGTTTGCATTGTTTTACACGGGTCTTTAGTGAAGAAGAAAAAGATGGCAGCTGACAAAATAATCAATGCAGCAAAAGTGAAAAACATGCCCGTGTAGTCAAAAAGAACAAGTGCCACTCCACCGACTGCAGGACCTATTCCCCCTCCAAGTATTGATAGAATACTATTGATTGACATCATTGATCCTCTAGATTTAGGGGCTTGCTCAAGAGTCAAATTGGTTACTGCAGGAAATGCGAGAGCGCCGATAAAAGTCCCTGAATAAAAAATTACCAAAGCTACCCAAAGATTTGGTAACACAACAATAAGCGGAAGAGTTGCACCGTGAATTAACAAAGACGCAACCGACAGAGTCTTTCGTCCATACCGATTAGTCAGGTAACCGCCAACAATGTGACCCATAGTAATAACTAAAGCCATGGGCAATCCAGCAACAAGAGCTGCTAAACCTAAATCTATACCAAATTCAATTCTCAAAAAAGTTATCAAGAAAAATCCCCAACCTATGCTAACAAATCTGATGAACACGCCGATTAAACAAGCAGCAGCTGACTTGTTAAGAAAGATTTGCCTGAAGCTCCTCAAATAAGCTTCTTTTCCAATAGTGTTTTTCTGTTTCCCTTTGGAAGGTGGTATTCCAAAATAAGCTGCAACTATAGATATTAATGAGAGTGGTAGCGCGAACCACAGGAGAAACGAGCGCCAATTTCCTGTGAAGAAGAATAAACTAACAACGAATGCGCTCACAATCATCGCTATGCTCGGACCTGACGTTATCCACCCAATAGCCTGTGGTCGTCTATTCAATGGTAACATTTCTCCAACAAGCACTACCGCCATTGTGGTCACAATCATCGTTCCAATTCCTTCTAATACAAAGAATATCTGCAATAGCAGATAGTCTGGAGCAAGAGAACAACCTATAGCGCCTACTGGAACGAGTAGAGTGCCAAAAAGCAATAATTTCTTGTGGTTGAACTTAATCGCTCCGACAGCCAGCAATATTGCAAAAACGGCTGCCATTACATTCGAAATAGTGGTTAATTGACTTGTAATCGCTACGAACAAAGGGTCTGGGGAGCCAAAGAAGTCTACTGTTACATCTAACAAGAATGTTGATGAAATAACATCAACAATGAATAGCGATAAATAAACAACCACTAAGGAGGGAACAAAAAGCCTCACAACCGAGGATTTCTTTTCTATCGTTTGCTGCATTTTTGACTACCTGCAGAAAGTTCCTCAATAGGCATGCGCTCCTTCTGCAGTCAACCTTTTATGGCTATGAAATAATAAATAATTTATCACAATAATTCCCATAAAACCTGGAAATATCCAACAAAACTATGAAACTGCTCCAAATATCTGAGAAGGCGCGGTTGATTGCATTCTAAAATCCTATCTGAACCAACACTAGTTGGGAGAGAAGAAGAACTTGCCCAGCTTGAGCTCTACTTGAATCATGCCACAGAAGGGAAAGGAACAACAATTTTTGTTTCAGGAGAAGCTGGCGCAGGAAAAACTAGGCTTATTGAAACATTTGTGGAAAACGCAAAAAACATAGATGTTGCTGTTCTATCAGGATGGTGCCTCAGCGAAGCAACAGCCCCGTATTTTCCTTTTATCGAAGCTTTCAATACTTATTACACTCTCCAGAGCAAAAAAGACTCGTCCTTCGGCCTTAGGCAAACTGAGTTCCGATTAAGTCTCGGAGAAAAGAAACTAGACGTAGATGAAGAAAGTGGAATTACTGAGACAGCAACCAGATCTATGCCTCAGAAAAGAATAGGAATGCCTGACTCTTTTTCACCTCAAGTCTGGAAAGATCAAGCTTTCGCCAAAGTCGCTAGCATACTAAACTCGATATCCACGGAGAAGCCTTTAATTCTGTTCCTAGAAGACATTCACTGGGCAGACTCAGCTTCTTTGGCATTACTTCATTACATCTCACGGGTCATAAAAAATTCCGAAAGAGTCATGCTCTTAGCAACGTTCAGAAGTGACGAACTCACAGCTGACGCTGAAGGTCACCCACATCCACTAGCCGAAGTGATGCGCATGATGAAGCGCGAAGACCTCTACACAGAAATCAAGCTCTCCAACCTTAACCAGGCTGATGTAAAAAGGATTGCAGAGAGCATGGTTGGAGGAAGCATAAGACCGCAACTCGCGGAGAAACTAACAGTTGAAAGCAAGGGCAACCCACTCTTCATCGTGGAATCGCTAAGAATGCTTCATGAACGCCAAAGCCTCAAATTGGAAAATAATCAATGGCGACTTACTGCTGATGAATTAGGTTTACCTAACAAAATCAAAGATGTTATCCTGCGGAGGATCGCAGTGCTCAAGTATTCTCAAAGAAGAGTGCTTGATGCAGCGGCTGTAATAGGAGAGAAGTTCGACATAGATCTTCTAAGCAGTGTCCTCGGAATGGATACCCTGGAAGTTCTTGAAACGTTGAATATGGTAGCGCATACTACCAGGTTGGTTTCGGTGGAAGAAAACTATTACAAGTTTGACCATGAAAGGTCCCGCGTAACTCTGTACGAGGAACTGGCTTCTCCATTGAAACAGGGATACCACGCCAAAATCGCAGAGAAATTGGAGAGCACCAAGGGTGCTCCACCTCCTTTCAGCGACTTGGCTTTCCATTATGCTCAAGCAGGAAAGAAAGAAAAAGCGCTAAAATACGCTTTAGATGCAGCGAAAGACGCGCTAGCAAGGTTCAGCAACAAACAAGCCATTCAACATTTCAAATATGTTCTCCAGAATACTGAAGAGGAACAGACTGAACAGAGAAACATAGCTTTGGAAGGCCTAGGAGATGCTTACACTTCTAACCAGATGTATGGAGAAGCAATAAAAACTTTCACCAAACTTGCTGATTCTGAAAAAGGTTTGTTACGTCTGCGCGCCCTTAGAAAAGCAACAGACGCAGCTTTCTATAAGTGGGATGAACCCGACATCCTGTTGGAATACGCGAAAAAAGCAGAAGAATTAGCACCATATAACCGTTTAGAGATGGCGCGGATTATTAATAACAGGGGAAGAGCCTTCAGCTGGGCTGGACGTGGAGATTTTAAAATGGATTTGGCAGACTATAACAAGGCTCTGAAAATATTCGAGGAAGAAAACTCGCTTGCTGATGTGGCTGAAGCATTAAGCAGAAGCGGTCTTATTACTGCTGGCGTTGGGAACGTTGAAAAAGGCATAAGTAGAATACTGCGTTCAATTGCTATTTTTCAGGAAATCGGAGACAACCGCAAAGAAGCAGAAGCTGCTCTGTTTGCAGGACAGATATTTTATGGTTTGGGCTTCTATTCGGAATCCAGACGCAAACATGTTGCTGTCCTCAAAATTGGCGAGAAATTAGGCATGTTCAATGAGCTTACTTGGGCAAGCAGCGGATTGAGCTTGATTAATGAACATGAAGAACACCTCAATAAGGCACTATCTCAAGCCCTCAAAGCAATAGAACATGCTAAAAAAACAGATGCTATGACCTTTATCATTGAGCAACAGCTCTCTCTTGTAAGACTATATAGCAAACTAGGCGATCTTAACCAAGCAGACAAAAATTTCAAAACTATGATGAAAAATGCACACAGAGCCCTCAAACGATTCCAAGGTTCGGGCGCGCAAGCATTCAATCTAATTAACACCACCAAAGCAGTCTACCTAGCTGCGAAGGGGCAGTTTAAGCAATCTAACAAAGTTTTTGAAAACCACTTTAAGCTTCTAAATGAAGCACATACCGTTGCTGGTTACGAAGTGAGGATTAGGGAAGACTTTATGTGGGTTCTTGAGAAGCAAGGGAAACTTGAGGAAGCTAAAATTCAAAGGGAAAAGGTCAAGAAGCTTTTGAAGCAGGCCAGCGAACAGCTTGAACATGCCAATGTGAGTTTAGATGTCATGGCACCTAGAAAAATACAGGTTGGAGAAGAGTTTGAAATACGCGTTGATTTGGTAAATGTTGGTAGAAACGCAGCTACACTTAGTAAAATCGAAGGCGTAATCCCTTCTGGATTTGAGATTGTTCATTATGTGCCATTCTGTAGCTTCAAAAGTGGCAAAGTTGTGATAAAAGAGAAAACCGTTGGACCATTCCAAGTTGAAACCATAAAACTAAAGCTAAAAGCGACAAAAACTGGTAGTTACAACATTAATCCGAAAGTTACTTACTTGAACGAATTGGGACAATCCAAGACGAGCGTAGCTAACGCATTCAATATTTCTGCAGACCTTAGACAACCTACATTCGAGGTGCTTCCTGGAAGAATGCCAACTGGCTTTATGGAACTTGACCGTTTACTCTTGGGAGGCATACCGGAAAACTACGCTGTTGTCTTAACTGGTTCTCCAAGCGATGAACGAGCGTTCCTGATTAAGAGCTTCTTGGAAGCTGGAACCTCCAAAGATGAAATAGTGTTCTATGTAACCACAGAAGCAGACGAGTTGGAAAACCTATTGGAAAACCCGAATTTCCACTTATTCTTGTGTAATCCTAAACCTAAAACCAAGGTTCCAGATCTTTCGAATGTCACTAAACTCAGAAGCATAACAGACCTAACAAATCTCAATATATCGCTTTTGAAAGCTTATCGGAACATAGACCAGGCAAAGAAGAAGCGGATCTGTTTTAAAACCGTTTCACACGTTCTATTAAATTATGAAGCTAAAGCCACGTGCAAGTGGATCTTGGAGTTAACTACGGATTTGAGTTCTAAAGGTTTCACTATGTTGGCTGTTCTAGATCCTAGTATGCATCCTCCTGATCAGGCAAATGCAGTGGTCAACTCGTTTGATGGGGAAATCAGCTTAACCCAGACTGAAGACCCATCGGAATGTAGGAAGTCTCTGAGAGTTAAGAGGCTGAAAAACCAGGAATACCTTAAGAACTCAATATGCCTAACGACGTAGGCTTCAGGAAAGAACTCTCTAATTGGAGATCTATGACTGAGAAAGATGATGAGAAAAGCTGACTTAGAAACTTTTAACATGTGTCCTTTATTCCTTCGCCCATGAGAAAGGTTTGGACTTTCTGGAAGACCTCACCTGAAGCAGTTTCTTGTAAAGCGCCTCCACTTTCTGGCGTTCAATATAACCTTTATGCGGGCGGAAACCACCGGAAAACCCACCTGGAATGTGCAAGAGTTCATGAATTAGAGTTTTCTCCTTGTCTTCCTTGGACATATTATCAAAAATCTCAGAGATAACCTCAATAGTATAGGATGGTGGGTAGTTTAACACATTCTGCCAGATTTTCCCTAAACCATGAATACGGGCAATCGTACGCTTGGCTTTGGAACCTTTGCTCCGAACGCAAAAAACAAACTGCGGAACAACATGAAAAAAATCTAACTCAGCAGCAATAGCGTCTATCTGTTTTTTAATGTCTGGCGCTTCATAATACTTAATGGACACAATCTCACACTCAGGCTTAATACGTGAAAACTGATTTCAAAAATAAAAAGTTTATAGCTTGAGTCTTAAAAACGAATGGAATCGGCTCGACAGAAATCGTACTCCCTTTTGTATGGTGGCGACCTGCAGGATAGCCCATCAATTCTTTCTCTAATATCAATATTGGAGCAAAATCAAATAATGTTCTTAGCATTGTGCGTAGATAGCTTTTTTTCGATTTTTTTATTTTATTTTCTGCGTTATTGTTATATTCCGCCATCGTGAAACAAATGGAGAGAGACTATGTCGGATATCGGAGTAACAGTAAAGAAAAGTGAAAATTTCTCGGAATGGTACACCGAGGTAGTTTTGAAATCAGGAATGGTAGAGTACGCGCCAATAAAAGGGTGCATGATCCTCCGAGAGCAATCCTATGCTATTTGGGAGAAAATTCAGGAGGTTTTCAACAGAAAAATAAAGCAAACAGGTCATAAGAACGTTTATTTTCCAATGTTCATTCCTGAAAGCTTTCTAAAAAAAGAGGCGGAGCATTTTGAAGGATTCGTTCCTGAGGTTGCTTGGGTAACAGAAGGCGGAAGTACAAAACTGGAGGAGAAACTTGCCATTAGACCGACCTCTGAAACGATAATCTACGCAACTTTCTCCAAATGGATTAGAAGTTGGCGTGACTTGCCCATAAAAATCAATCAATGGTGTAACATCGTTAGGTGGGAAACTAAAGCTACAAAACCTTTTCTGAGAACTAGAGAGTTTCTTTGGCAAGAAGGACACACAGCGCATGTAACATATGAAGAAGCTGAAGAAGAAGTCATGAACATCCTTCAAGAGTACAAGGATATCATGGAGAACTATTTGGCTATTCCCGTGCTTGTTGGAGTTAAAACTGATGGCGAAAAGTTCGCTGGGGCACTCTATACAACAACGTTGGAGACTATTATGCCGGACGGAAAGGCGTTACAAATGGGAACTAGCCATCATCTTGGTCAAAACTTTGCTAAGGTTTTCAACATCAAGTTTATTGGCGAAGACGAAAAGGATCATCGAGTTTGGCAAACTTCATGGGGCATATCAACTCGGTTGATAGGTGCGTTAGTTATGGTTCACGGCGACGACAGAGGATTAGTTTTGCCACCTAGAGTTGCTCCAGTGCAAGTGGTAATAGTTCCTATAACCTACAAAACCGTGGACTCTGCAGAGATACTTAGCAAAGCCCATGAAACTTTTAAAAAACTCAAAGCCAAAGGATTTCGAGTAATCTTAGACGATAGAATCGAATACACTCCTGGATGGAAATTTAATGAGTGGGAACTCAAAGGTGTGCCTATTCGGATAGAGATTGGTCCCCGAGACCTCAAACAAATGCAAGTGACCTTAGCAAGGCGCGACACTTACCATAAAACGATAGTAAAAATGGACGAAGTTGTGCCAGCTACAGAAAGACTGCTTGAAGAAATCCAAAATAGCATTTTCGCGAAAGCTAAACAAGTGCTAGAAAATAGAACAACAACGGTGAAGAACTACGCCGAATTCCAGAACATACTTAAAAACAGAGGGGGTTTCGTTAAGGCAGCATGGTGCAGCAACCCAAATTGCGAAGAAAAAATAAAAGAAGAAACTGGCGCAACAATTAGACTAGTACCATTCGAAAAAGAGAAATGCACAAAAAGCTGTGTTTACTGTGGAGCGAAAGAAGGGGAGATGGTGTATTTCGCCAGATCATACTAGAAATATGCTGCCTAAGCGGACAGGGTTATATATTTCTCAAGTTGCTTAGCTACGTTTGGCAAACTGAGTTTTTTTAGTGTTGACTTTCTTGGCATGCCTCTTTTGTCCCACCCTCTCTTTGCATAATAAATTTCTAGCATACTTTGGAATTTAGCTAAATCAAGCAAGGCGCCTTTTCTTGGTCCTTTTGATAAAGGCTTCTTGAACCACTTCATAGGTGGAAGTTCCATATTCACATTCCAATTGTTTGCGTACTCACGTATCCAAAATGCACGAATCAAGTTCAACGTTTTATCGGCAACATATAATAGACCCTCAAAGGGAATTTCCTTTCCGGTTGCCGCTTGAAGGTACTTTGTATACCATTCAAATTTGAAGCCAAGTGAAGTATTGGGAAAACGACATACTGTAAGAGACTCAAAAATTCCGCCTCGAATGCGTTGTGTCTCTATTACTTTGTTAATTTTCGTTTCTTCATAGCCTCTAAGTCCCGATTTGACTTCCCAAGAGAGAACCCATGCTTCCTTATGATGAGCACCAACAGAGCTCGTAGCATAAGACAATGCCATTGCTGGTGCAATATGACAGTCGTAAGCTGAAACTTCCAAACCCTTAACATGCATTGCCCATTCGGATGAACCTTGACCGATTTTAGCTGCAGCGGTTCTTACGCCTTCAGCAAGAAGATTTCCTAAACCGCGTCTGTTAGCTATGTCATTGACCAAATCTTTAATTTCTCTGTATTTTCCCCATTGAAGTTGTTCAGAAATTAGGTTTTTTTCAGAAGTCTCCATGGCGAACCCTATCACGTTGCCAAGTGAAATAGTATCTAAGCCAAGTTCATCTGCGATTCGGTTCAAGACTGCTATTTGCCTAAGATTACCTAACCCAGTATTTGAACCTAGCATTGCTACATTTTCGTAGTCAACTTCAGACTCGTTTCTCTGAGAGTTTTTAACAATGTTTCCGCAGGTCATATTGCAGTTTGGGCAACCGCGGTTGCCCACTTTAATTTTTTCCATGGCAAATCCCCCAATTTTGTCTGCTTTTTCGAAAACACCTTCGCTAAAATTGAAAGTGGGAAGTGCGCTGTTTTCTTGGCACCATTCTACAGTAGCCATTGTTCCCTGTCTTTTCCAAAAAGCATAGCTAGGCTTTGTCATAATTTCTCTGTAACCGCCAGCGATGAGTTTCTTCAGGTCATTTGGAAAGGCAACAGGAATGTCGTTAAATCCTTCGAAGACTATGGCCTTCAAGTTCTTGGAGCCCATTACAGCGCCCATGCCTGGTCTTCCACCAGCACGGCCTTCTTGCGAAACAACTACTGCAAACTTCACAAGGTTCTCTCCAGCTGGGCCAATAGAGACTACTCCTGCGTTGCGTCCGTATATGGCTTTAAGGTGAGATTCAGTTTCAAAAGTCGTCAAACCCCAAAAGTCTCTGCCATCTACAAACTCAACCACTTTGTTTTTTACGTAGAGAATAACAGGTTTTTCCGCTTTACCATCTATGATTAAAGCATCAAATCCTGCTTGGCGCATTTGAATTCCAGCAAAAGTCCCCAGGTTTCCATCGCCGTAACCACCAGTCAAGGGACTCTTGGCAGCTATAACTAATTTACCACTGTTCGGTAAACCTAAGCCAGTTAACGGTCCAGCAGCAAAAACAAGCTTGTTTTGGTTTGATAAAGGATCAACTCCAGGCTTTAATTGATCCCACAGGATTTTTGCCGCAAATCCTCTGCCACCGATGTAGCTTAGAGCTAAATGAGCATCATAAGATTCTGAAACCGCTTTATTTCTGGTTAAGTCAACTTGGAGAAAGTTACCATTCCAGCCAAACACTCACAGTCACCAGACACAATCCTTATACAGACTTCTATGTCATCGTGAAACTAAAAGGTTGCTGATTAATTACGATTTCATATACACTGAAGATTACAACGTGCTTGTAATTTCTTGCTCCAAAAGCATCATTTCTTCGGAAGCTTTATGTCTTTGAACTGTGCAACTGTGCATTAATACAGAGGCTTTAGTGTGGTTAAAGTTAAAGTTGCTGAAAGGGCGAAAACTATTGAGTACGCCATACGCGATGTCATAGTTAACGCAGACCAACTTGCAAAAATGGGAAAAAAGATATTCTACTTAAATATCGGAGATCCTGTAGCCTTTGACTTCCACACACCGAAACATATAAAGAAAGCACTAATTGAAGCAGTTCAATCAGGAAAAAACCATTATTCACCTTCAGAAGGCATTCAAGAACTGAGACAAGCTATAGCTGAGAAAGAAAAGCGAGTCAATGAGATAGACGTACTAGCAAAAAACGTCTTAATCACCTCAGGAGTCTCAGAGGCAATACAAATGCTGATTGCTGCCCTGATAGAAAAGGGAGACGAAATTCTTATTCCTGGACCCGCTTATTCGCCATATATATCCTATGCCAAGGCATACAATGGAACACCAATCACGTATGAAACCGTTGAAGAGGAAAATTGGCAGCCAAATATAGACGATTTGAGAAGTAAAATCTCAGAAAAAACACGCGCCATCGTGATAATTAATCCCAACAATCCCTCAGGAGCGCTTTACGGACGGAAAATGGTTAAGCAAATGCTAGACTTAGCGGGAGAATATAATCTCCTTGTGTTATCAGATGAAATTTACGACCAAATAAGATATGTTGAAGACTACGTCAGCACAGCACACTTGGCCAAGGACTTGCCAGTAGTGGGATTAAACGGATTCTCCAAAGTATACCTTATGACCGGGTGGAGATTGGGATACATTTACTTCCACGCGCCTAATGGTGAATTGCAGGAGTTGCAAGAAACCGTCGAAAAGGAGCAGCGCATAAGAATCTGCGCCAGTACCCCAGTCCAAATGGCAGGTATAGCTGCACTGAAAGGTCCACAGGATCATGTGAAAGATATGGTGGAAAAACTCAGGATTAGAAGAGATTACGTATGGAAAAGACTCAACGAGATTGAAGGGATAAGCTGCGCAAAACCAGAAGGCGCATTTTACGTTTTCCCAAAAATCCACTCTGTAGGATCAAAATGGAAGACAGATATGAAATTCGTTATGGAACTCCTGAAAGAAACAGGAGTGCTTTTGGTACACGGGTCAGGTTTTGATCCTATTTACGGTGCTGGGCACGTAAGAGCAGTATTCCTTCCGCCGGTTGAAACGCTGGAACAAGCATTTGATGAAGTAGAGCGTTTCATGAAATAGTCATTGTTACGAAGCCGTTTTGTAGCTTTGACCGACCCTAGATTTGGACTCCGAACGCTGGATTAGTAGTTGCTTTCTCAAAAGCAGCCATTAGTTTTTTTGTGACAGGCCCAGGTTTCCCATTGCCTATTTGCCGCCTATTCACTTCCCTGATGGGTACAACTTCCGCGGCTGTTCCGGTGAAAAACAATTCATCGGCAGTAAACAACTGGAAAGGCGTTATATTTGCTTCAGTAACGCTAAATCCCAGGTTTATGGCAAATTCGGTAGCAAGCTTGGCTGTGATGCCTGCCAAAGCACCAGTGCTGCTTGGTGGAGTGAAAAGCTTGCCATCCTTAACAACGAAAAGGTTCTCACCAACTCCTTCAGCTACAATACCATTTTTATCCAAACCTATGGCTTCGTCTACACCGTATGCAGTAGCTTCCATTTTAGCTAGCACGCTATTAAGGTAGTTCAGCGATTTTATCTCATGTGTCGTCGTATCAACGGGGTGCCTTCTAACCCAAGAAATTACAGTAGAAATGCCTTTCTCTTTAGCTTCACTGGACATTATGGAAATGGTGTCCGTTATTATGATAACTGAGGGCTTTGGGCATTTACGCGGATCCAATCCAAGGTCACCCTCTCCTCGGGTTACTACTAAACGGATGTAAGCGTCACGCAGGCTGTTTTTTCGTAGGGTTTCTACTACTGCTTGTGTCATCTCATCTTCTGACAAAGGTATCTTCAGCATTAATGCGTGTGCAGAACGATAGAGTCTTCCTATATGTTCTTTGAGTTTGAAAACTATTCCATTATAAGCACGGATTCCTTCGAAAACACCGTCACCATAGAGGAGTCCGTGGTCGTAGACTGAGACTGTAGCTTGTGACTTTGGATAGAAATCTCCATCAATATAGACCTGTAACTCTTTTTCCATAGGTATTCCTCAGGGGTTAACGTTTCTTATTAGCCTATGATTTGATATATTTTTTGGAAGTGTTCTATATGCTTCATATATCAGCCGTAAAATTGTGGTCTTCTAGAAAGATACAATGGTAAGGGGAGAGGCTTGAAAGGCTTACCTTTAAGTTTAACTGCAATAGTTGCCATCAACTCATCAAGCTTCATCTTTTGTATCTTTCTGTGGTTCTCTCGATCTCTAACTGAAAGAACTCCAGACTCAATCTCTCTCTGCCCCACTACTATGACATAAGGAACCCATTCCATCTCCGCCTCCCGGATTCTCTTCTGCAAAGTAGCAGAGCGGTCATCAATATCTACCCGTATGCATTGAGCAGTCATCTTCTTAGCGATTTCGTCAACTTTTTCGGCAAAACCATCAGAAATTGGAATCAAACGAACTTGGGTAGGTGAAAGCCACAAAGGAAGCATTGGCAATTCGCCTTTCTGCTGTGCTTTGTACGCTTTTTCTAGCAAAGCGTAAACACATCTCTCTATAGCTCCACTTGGAGAGCAATGTAGAATCAGAGGATTCTGTTTTTCACCTTTCTCGTCAACATAAGTTATGTCATATCTTTTCGCGTTTTCAACATCTATTTGGTCTGTAGACAGCGCTGCTGCCTTGTTCTGATTGTCTATGAAATTGGCATCCCATTTCAGTCTGAAATAAAAGAAACGTTCCTTCCAAACTTCAGCTAAAAGTGGTTTGCCGTAAATCTTTGCCAATTCTGAGATGAACTCTCTGTTTTCTTCGTAGAAATCCTTAGTGAATCGCAGTGCAATTTCGTAATCTTCCTTTGACAAGCCAATATTTCCCAGTACGCTTATGCACAGGTTAAAGCGTTCCTTGAATTCCCGTTTTGCCTGTTTCAAATCAGCGCAAAAGGCATGACAGTCAGGCATTGTAAACGCTCGCAAACGCCTTAAACCGCAGACTTCACCGCTTTTTTCGCGTCTGAAACTGTACCGGGTTAACTCGTAAAGTTTCAAAGGCATCTGCTTGTAAGAGAATTGGGTGTCATGAACCATTAAGAACTGCCCGAAACACGCGGCAAACCTAAGGAACAGATCTTTATCTTCTGTTTTCAACAGGTACTGTCGTGCGGGAAACCGGTTCAGATAATCCGCTAAACTTGGATGATTGAAATCGTACATAACTGGAGTTTCAACTTCCATCGCTCCGTAGCCAATCATTTCAGCAGTGACAAACTGCTCCAGCAACGACTTGATAAGTCTCCCCTTTGGATACCAACGAAGATTTCCAGGGTCGCTTCCTGGCTCATAGTCTACTAGTTCTAGTTTCTTCATTAAAGGCACGTGCGGCGGCATCTGCGTGACCGCACGACTCTTCTTGATTTCGTACTGAGAGAACTTATTCAGGTTTGTGTGCCCTTTGAAATTGAATTCTTCAATTGGTACCAGCGAACCATCGGTTCGAAGAATATACCAGAAAGACTTGAGCGTATCTTCAGCTTTCAACGCTGCAGAAACCATTTCCTCTTCCTTGACTTCTTGCTCTGCTTTTCTTTCATCTTCGGCTGCATATGAGCGTGCCTGCTCTGCCAACGGGTGACCTTTTATGGAAAGGGTGAATTGTTTTGTCCAACCAAAAGGAGCACGATAGGTCTCGATGCCTTTTTGTTTTGAATAGATTTCCATTTCTTTTATTATTCTTGTCGCTTTGGAAGGTTCTGATAGATTGCTGCTCAAATGAGCGAAAGGGTAGAGCAAAATACGATTAAGCTTAAGGTTTTGAAGGAATGCTTGTACGTCTTCGATGGCTTTCTGAGCTGTAGCTATGTTATCGTCTGCCTCTATAGCTGTGAATAATACCAAGACTTCTTCAATACGGTTCTCTTCTTTCCTTGCTTCCTCAGCTATCTTGATTTCTTTCTTGACAGGTTTATACACAATATAGTTAGAATGCAACTGTAATATTCGCATGATGACCAACTCTTCCTAAGTGCTATAGCGCCACTTATCAATAGTCTTGTCTTTCTTAGTTTTCTTCTTGAATTCCTTGTAGTGTTCCTTACAAACATAAACACGTTTTTCGCTGCTGCCAACGTCTAACCCAGCAGATTTAGCTTTCCCAGTTGAAAGTGAACGGACGGCTTCTCTGTTGCAGCTGGACACGCTGCAGCTAACTCCTTTGTCTATGCGTCCCAATTGTCTATGCCCTCATACAGGTATATGCAGTACAATACGCGTCATGGCTTAATTTCTTTTTCATAAGCTGAACGAGCCCTTTGATATATCTCTTCTTTTTCTCCGAAAAATGTGGGCCCAATGCCTTCAATAACTGTCGAAGCAGCAGCAGCACCAACGCAAGCGCACCAAAGCGAATCCTTTTGACGGATGTACTCAGTTAAAAAACCCCCAATAAAGACATCCCCAGCACCAGTGGGGTCAACAAGCTTTCGGAAGCTACAGGGGGGAATTTTATAAACTGTTTTCTCAACAGAAAGTATAGCGCCTTTTGCGCCTAAAGTCACGATGACTGTTTTTACTCCAAAGTCGTGGATAACGTTTATCGCCTTACTTAAATCAGATTTTCCAGTGAGGATGATGATTTCCTCTAATGAGGATTTGTAAATGTTTACTAGACCAAACAATTTCTTGTCAACTGAAGAGCTTGGTGTAACCTTTCCGGTTTTTCTATCAAAACGTCGCAGTAAGCCTTGTGGGTCAAGTGATAAAACATCCGCATAACCTTTCAATTTCTCAACAACTTCATATGATACTTCCCTTGCGATAGGTGCTATGTGAACAGCTTTTGTGCGAAGAGATTTTGGCAAATTACTCATACTTATAGGATCTGCCTTGTTTTCCAGTTTAAGGGTTCTTCTTGATAGATCTTTGCTGTATTCTAGGTCAAAACGAGTTGTTCCTCCCCTCTTGAGCTTGACGACGTTGGAAATGTCTATTCCTTCTTCTTTGAGGAGCCATAGGTAAGCCTCTGGGAAATCTTCTCCAACCTTTGAAATCACGGCAACTTTTCCATCTAAACGTTTTGTTACAAAAGAAACATAAGTTGAGGACCCACCCAAAACTACGAAAGGCAAAGAACGGCTCGGCAAACGGATAGTATCTATGGCTAAATGACCTACTACTGTAATATCAAAATTTTGATTTTCCATCCGAGCCCCTATGGAACACGTAATGGAATAACTGATATATAGAAATAACTGAATTTCCAAACTTTGTTTTGTGGTATTACTGTAATATTATCTGTCATGTTTGCTTGGCTAGTATCTCTGGAAAATGCTGGAGGGCTTTTCCTCCTTTCTTCCTTTGAATCCCGATCCACGTCTTGCCCACGCGTTTTTCGAATCGAAATTGTAATTGTGTCTAGTAAGCTCTCGTTTATGTGAAATGCGTTTTGAGAAGCAGTTGCTGCAGTAAACAGGATTGCCATCTTTTGGTTTGAAAGGCACCGTATCTCTTTTTCCACATTCATCGCATGTAATTCCAAATGCTTTCTTTTGTGACGTTCAAAATCACCTCTTCTGTCTTCGCTAAAAATTGAAAATAGAAATTTCCAATTGTCGAAGTTTGTATGGCTTAATACCAAATTTAAAGGTTTGCACATTAAACAGTGAAAATGTATGAAGCACCCAGAGAGCTAAACCAGGAAGTTAAACGATTAATTGCTAATTCAATTTAATCTTCTTAATTATACCAAGCAATTTTTCGGTTGTTTATAGAAGAGTATATTAACTCATATGAGAACAAATATAACATTATTGGACAAACGTTCTAGATTATTAGGCGATAATCAAGTTTTGTAAGTTTTGTCATCAATAGAATTAGATAAGAAGGGGGAAAAATAAGCATTAAAGATGAAGCGGAATTATTCATGGCAATGCGGAACTATAGCTGTGAAGATAGGGAAAAATGGGCTAATGGAATTGACATTACCGCTCTAGATACAATTTCAAACGAGAAAATTCTGCTAAGAATAGTGGAACCAAAATCTAAATCTGGATTCATCGGAGTGGACGCCGTACGGAAAATGATGGAAGCCATGGAAAAAGAAGATTTTGATAAAGGTGTTCTATTTGGCAAAAGGTTCACTGACGCCGCAAAAAACGAACTAACCCAAAATGACATCCAGAGGATCTCAGAAGGATACATGCCAACCTTAAAGCCGGAAAGGCTCTACCTTCGAATAAACCAATACGTTAATGAATTATGCAAAGATAAATGTGGGAAAATTCCGGAAAAAGAGGCTGATTGCATAGGCGAATGCAGGATTAGAGTTGTCAGCGACAATGCTTCCTTCCATTTTGAACAAGGCTGGATAAACCTGATGAAAAAAGACTTGAAACAACTCCTTGCCATAAAAGGCTCCAAGAAGTCTGATTAGTACAAAAAATTCTAAAATGATACACTATCCTGCCTTCGGCTCGGACTCCGAGATTTCCTAAAACGCATAGGTCACATGTTTCTTTCATATACAAACCATTGCATGCCGCATAAGAAACAGCTATAAGGGTTAGACTAGAGAATTGGCATTCAAGACTGAAGCAGGAGTATGGCCTTCGCCAAGTCGCCTTCACATTCTTCCAAAGCTTTTTTAGCTTCGTCTACGCTTTTCCCCGTTTGATCAGCTACGAGTCGTACGTCTGCTTCAGAAATAGAAATTTTTGAAGCTACAGGCATAATTTGCTCGGAAGCCTTTTCTATTACTTTTCCACCGATGACCTGAAAGATTTTTTGTCCCTGCATTTCAAGAATTGCAACTTCGGGTTGCTCTATTGTTATGTCCTTATTATTCGTTTTAATGATAACTTGCTTAACTTCAGGAATAGAGTCCATATTCATACCCATGCGTTGCATCATACGTCTTTGTTCTCGGGGATTCAATCGTCTATGCATAACAGATCGCGCTCATCAAATATTCTGCAGTAGGGATTCATATACTTAACTTAATTGGCGCATCCACGCCTAACTTTAACGGCCACACCCGTCCTAAAAGTCTTCATCTCTAGTGCGGAAAGCAAGGCTCTCCCAACTGCCAAAACTTGGTGATTCTCATCGAGGATTATGACTTCATCCTTGGAGCGGACTTCTTCATCAACCTTTACTACATGCACAGCAAAAACGTCTCCACCTTTGGCAATGAACTCTGAAACGGAATTTTGCACTGTAACAAAACATTTGGCTGAACCTTGGTTTTCAGCTATGAGCTGAGCAGCAGCGATACTCAAAGACAACAAACCGTCAGTTGGCCGAAGTGTTACTAGTCTTTTTCCGTTTAAGTGCACGAAGCGTATTCTGCCAGTTGCTTTCGAGTATGTGATCTCCACTTCATCTGGAAAAAGCTTAATACCCATACCTTTTCCGAATTGGTAGTCGGCTGTGCTTCTGATACGACTTAACGCAGTTTTCACTTGTCTTTGCCTCTGCTCTTCACTTTGTAATTCGACAAGTATAAACACTACCGAATAATAAAGAAAAATAGGTGAGAAGTTCTTGCGATGCGAAGTCTGTGGACGGAAAATCCACGGTGTTCCAATTAGAGCCTTAATAGAAGGTGCAAAACTGACGGTCTGTGTTCCATGTTCAAAACACGGAAGAACAATTAGAGAAGAAGAGAACACGCAGAAAGTTACGAAAAAACCTTTTACGCCTTTGCATTTTGTTCAGAGAAAGAAGCCCCCAAAAGCCAAAGTGGATACCACTCAAGAGATAGTAGAAGGTTATGATTCGAAGATTCGACAGGCACGAGAAAAACTAGGGCTTTCCCATGAGGAACTTGGCAAGAAGATCAATGAGAAGTCGTCTGTTTTAGGCAAACTTGAAACTGGGAAAATGACCCCTAACAACCTCCTCGTTAAAAAACTTGAGCATGTTTTAAAAATTAAGTTGCTTGTCCCAATCAAAGAAGAAAAAATATCTCAGGTTTTTCCTAAATCGCCAAATCGAGAAACAACTTTAGGTGACCTTATCAAACTGAACAATAAAGGCGAGGAGGAAAACGCAAAACGAAAGCAATCATAGTTCAAAGACGACTGAACCATGAAAAATCAAGTTTAAAAGAACTTGAAAATCTCGCAGAGGCTGCCGGATATACTATTGTCGCAAAAGTTGAGCAGTTAAGAAAAGCTGACGCTCGATATCAAATTGGTGCAGGAAAAGCAGAAGAGCTGGCTGGGCTTATCAAAGAGACGGGAGCGAAAAAGCTTCTCTTTGACAATCCACTAAAGTCAATTCAATCCTATAACTTAGCTAAAGTGACAGGTGTTGAAGCTATTGACCGATTTAAGCTAATCCTTGAAATCTTCACGAAAAGAGCCACAACTACAGAAGCAAAACTACAGATTCAGCTTGCGACGCTCCAGTATGAACTTGCTCATGCCAAAGAACGAGTAAGACTGACAAAGCTAAAAGAGCAGCCGGGATTTATGGGACTAGGCGCTTATGAAGCAGATGTTTATTATGATGCTGTAAACAGGCAGATTCAAACTATACGGCGAAAACTTCGCAAAATCAAAGAAAAACGGCTTTTGCACCGTGAAAGAAGATTTGAGCTAGGATTTTTTTCCATTTCTTTGGCAGGATATACAAGCGCAGGAAAAAGTTCATTATTTAATGCTCTAACGAAAGAAAAAGCATTAGTTGGCAAAGGGTTGTTTACAACGCTCTCAACCACTACACGACTCATAGAAATCTCTAAAAGACTTTATCTTTTGACAGACACTGTTGGTTTCATAGATCGATTACCCCTAACTCTGATAGAAGCATTTCATTCAACTCTTGAAGAAACCATCTATTCTGATCTCATATTGCTAGTGCTTGATTTGAGTGAACCTCTAGAGAAAATCGAAAAGAAAAACAAGATTTGCTTGGAAACAATTGAACGGATTGGCGCACTAGGCATACCAATCATAACAATATTGAACAAAATTGACTTGTTAAGTGAAGCTGAAATGAAACAGAAGCTTGAAGCACTAAAGCCGAAAATTAACAATCCTCTACTCATATCGGCATTGAAAAAGACAAACCTCGACTCTTTAAGGAAGGAAATTCTGAAGAAACTCGAAGACTATATTCAAGCGTCCTTTTCTATTCCATTAAAAACCGAGACTATGTCTTTCATGTCGTGGGTTCATGAAAGTGCAGTTGTTAAGAAAGCCAAATTCATGAACGACTCTGTGCAAGTAACCTTTGAGGCTAAGCCTCTATTCGCTGAAAAAGTGAGGAAACGAATTGAAGAACTCGACGGAGAATTTAGAACGATCCCAAATATCTGATCAAAAACAAAAGATTCAGAAAATTGTTGTGTTAAGATGGGGTCACCGTTTACAACGAGATGCTCGGATGACAAGCCATATTGCCCTAACAGCTCGTGCATTGGGCGCATCCGGATTCCTGCTCTCTGATACAATTGACAATAACCTTAAAGAGACTGTGGAAAAAGTTACAGAGAACTGGGGTGGAAAATTCTTCCTTGAAATGGGCAAAAAATGGAAAAATTCGATAAGAGAATGGAAAGCCAAAGGAGGAATAGTAGTCCATTTAACAGTTTACGGCGAAAACATGCAAACAAGCCCTGTTCTAGATAGAATTAGGGAATCAGGAAAAGACCTTCTAGTGCTAATAGGAAGCCAGAAAGTGCCAGGAGAATTCTTTTCAGATAGCATTTCTGACTTCAACGTGGCTGTTGGAAATCAACCACATTCAGAGTGTTCAGCTCTCGCGGTATTCTTGGACAGATTCTTTGAAGGAAGAGAATTAACTAAGGATTTTCAACAAGCGAAGATAAAGGTGGTACCTCAAAAAAGAGGCAAGAAAACGATTTGTAAATGTTGATTCAATTAGAAATTTGAAGAAGAGTTTTATTGCAGCAATACGGTTACCTAGGGGAAAGGAAAGCAGCAAGCATGTTGTCAACTATTGATGATGCAACACTAATGAAAGTAGCAACGGCGATGGGCGAGGAAGAAGCCGTGAAATTAATAGAATTCATAAAAAATGCAGATGAAATAACAGATGACGAAATCGCCAACAATACTGGTATTCGGCTGAACATAGTTCGCAGAATACTCTATAAGCTTTACGACCATTCTCTAGTAAGTTTAAGAAGAACTCGTGATCCCAAAACTGGATGGTTTATATTCCATTGGAAACTCCAACCAACCCAGCTTGAAGGTTTTATTCTCAGCCAGAAACGTAGAGTTCTTGAGAAATTAGAAGTTCGATTAGAATATGAAAAGAACCATGATTTTTTTTGTTGCAATACTCCAGGATGCAAAAGAATTCCATTCGAAGAAGCTGTAGAACTGGTTTTTCATTGTCCCAACTGTGGCAAACCTTTATCACATTGTGATAATGGAAAATTTGTTGAAAACTTGACCGCGAAAGTTGAACAGCTAAGAAAAGAACTGGGTGAGTGAAACGCTTCCCTCCAGGGAACAAGCATTACAACTTCTACATAAAAAACAATGCCCAGAGAAAGTTATAACTCACTGCATGGCAGTTACAAAACTTGCGTTGGAGATTGCAGATTTATTGATGGTGAAAGGTATAACAATTGATCTTAAGCTTTTGGAAATTGGAGCCCTTCTCCACGACATCGGCCGCTCAGTAACCCATACAGTTCAACATGCAGTTCTCGGAGCTGAAATTGCCAAATCCGCTAGTTTACCCGACTCAGTAATTTCAATAATAAGAAGACATGTTGGGGGTGGGATAACCACCAGTGAAGCGGAGAACCTTGGGTGGCCAAAAGGCGTTTATGTCCCCGTTACTATCGAGGAGAAAGTTGTTTGTTATGCTGATAAGCTGATTGAAAATGGTGAACGGGTTCCAATTGAAGTAACCATTAGAAAGCTTTCAAAGGAGATGAAGTGCGAGGCAGCTGAAAGAGTGCGGAAACTTCATGATGAAATGACGGGTCTTATTGGCGATTGCCTATGACTACTTTAACGTTACTGACGAAAACAAAGTATAATGAACAACTGAAACAAGTGCACCAAGCGTTGCAGACTCACCTTAATGGATTAGATATAGAAGTAAGAATTTTGGGTACAGTTGGCGGAGGCTGGATTCAGCTCTCCCTTTCAGGGGAAGATGAAGCGATTGCCACGAACTATTTAGTTCAAGAGATAGGTCTTTGCCCGAGCAGTTTTGATAAAGTCAAGTTTTCAACGGTTAAAGGATATATTGCTAGCATCAAAAGCGATTGCAGCGGGTTATATGTAGATGTGGGGATTTTTAAACCAGAAATCGTTCTCGCATTTATCCCTTTGAATAGTTTGCAGATTAGACTTGTGAACGGTATGAATATTAGCTTGGGCAAACTTGCTGACCTTTTTGGATTCTGCGAGGGATTGCCCATAAGAGTAACTGTTAACAGCTTAAACGAGAATGAAACCTTTTTAGATGCTCGGCTGTCAAGTGGGCAAATTGAACAATATCAGGTTTGGCGAGAATCCCTGCTACAAAGACTATTAGTTATATATCCATCTCTTCATGAAATCGACGTAGCACTTAAGCACTCCAAGCTATACCGAGACGTTATAGAAGTGCAACCTTTGGGTTTTTTCACACATGCATTGACATGCAAACTGGGAACGGATGCTGCTGGATTAATACCAAAAATTGGCAAGACCCTGAAAAAATCAAGATTCGCTGTATTTAACCCAGTAATTCTGAGAGCTTTCCTGAAAAAATAGGAAATTGTGTCTAAATTCTTTTCATGGTTGCTATTGTGCCTTGAAAATGGCCACGACTTTCAATGGTACAGTGATAACCTTAATTTTTAGTCATCCACTTAATGTTCTGGTTCGCCGAACTTCTCCAGTATCCGCCCACACTCCAACGCCGATACGGTTAACACTCCCTGGGTAAACCTTGTCAAGATAAAATGTGACTTCCCAGTAGGGAACCAAAGACAATCCTCCACTTCTGAGAGTTGGATGAAAGACGGCCAACACAGGTTCATCCAGCAATGTATACTCAGATACTAATAAACCGTCCACTATCCACGTGAAATCCTCCAGCGCGCTTCTTGCGATTGCTATAGCCTCATCTTCCGTGGCAACAATAACTTCAGTAGTTTCAATTGTGAAAAGGAACCAGCCGTCACTCAATTCTTTCAAGACACCGTTTTCGAAAGTTAAGCTCACACTTTTTGGTGAAAAATCAACATCGTTTTCAGTGTATTGCCAAATTATTTTTGCATTACCTCCAGAAATGGAAACAGTCAACTTTATGTTCCCTTCAACTACTTCAGCGTTTAATGTATCTTCAACAGAGTCTATCATTTGGCGCATATTTTGCAGGTATGAATTATCCTTGAAATCGCGTAACCTTTCAAGTAGATTCTTTGCAGTATCCATTATTGTATAAGGTTGAGGCTGCGAGTAGAAGGGAGTACCCTCAAACAATGCGCGATACTGAGATAACTTTTGGTTTCTAAACCTAAGAATTACATCGATTTGACTTTCAGTATTGGTAAGCGAATACCTTAATACCTCCTCCGCTACCCCGCCTAAGTCAGAACGGTGATCTAACGTATCACTCAATAGTGTAGCTTGATATCTTTCAATGTCGAACTGGATAACTTCTTGAAGAAAAGCAATAGCTTCATCTGTACTAGCACTCCAAGATAACAACTGATCATATCTTGACTGCAAAAGATTATGCTCATCAGACAATTGATTTAAAGAAATGTACTCTACGTAAGAAAAACTCGCCAAAAGAACAACAGCAACAATAAGCACAACCAAAAATGACCTCCACTTTAAAGACAATGGGAAACCATATCGTGAACGAACAGCAGGCGCTTCTTCTACAATTTTCATTGTACTCACAGAAGCCTTGCCGAAAGTAGACAGTTTATACTGTCCATTGTCCGCCTTTGACAAAAGTTCACCAAGGTTTTCAAGATGATATGTCAAATGAGAACTGGAAACTCCGAGCTCCTCCAGAATCTGTGAAAAGCTCATTGGTTTCTCGGCAAGCATGCGAAGTATCTTCCGTCGCACAGGATGCTTCAAAGAACTAAACATAATTGAGTAAATTTCTTCCTCTGAATCAGGCATAACCACGCCCTCAATTACTTATGAACAAAAGATCTTAGAAAGCTTTGTCATAGATAAAAACTAAAGAACTAACCTAACATTTGAACTCTACATTGTTTTGAAGGTATAATGGATGCAGGTTCAAAAACTGGGATAGCTGAAAAGCTATTCTGAAAGTTAAATACAGTTTTAGAAAAGAAATTGCTTGATTTCCAATTCAGCATTCTAGCTTCGGATTTTTAGTTAAAAAAACTCTATTGTTTCTGTAGCTCAGTTGCTATAGTCTCAATTATCCCAATCACCTTTTCCACATGTTCTTTTTCTATGTTTTTGTGTGTTACCATCCTAATTTTCTTTTTAGTTAGAGCTAAAGCAAGTATATCTTTTTGTCTAAGCTTCGAAATGAATAAGTCAGCTGATATTCCCAAATCTTCAATATTGAAATAAACCATATTTGTCTGCACACAATCTAAGTTAACCTTGATTCTGTTTATCTTTGCGACTCCCTCAGCTAAACGTCGAGCGTTTAGGTTATCATCTTTCAACCTGTCAATCATACCTTCCAAAGCCACAATACCAGGAGCAGCAATTATGCCTGCTTGTCGCATGCCACCACCTAAGACTTTTCGAATTTCTCGTGCTCTTCTGATGAAATCGCTAGTGCCTACTAGCAATGATCCGATCGGGCAGCACAAACCCTTAGATAGGCAAAACATCACATTGTCAACGTGTTTGGTGAATTCTTTCACATCAACATTAAGAGCTACAGCCGCATTAAAAATTCGAGCGCCATCCAAGTAAAGCTTCAAGTTATGATTTTTAGCAACTTCACTGATTTCCTTTATTTGACTTGGTCTAATAATTGTTCCACCATGTCTATTATGTGTGTTCTCTAAACATATGAGGGCGGGTTTTGGAAAATGTATGTTTCGTGGTTTAATTGCACTTTTTATCTCTTCAGCATCAAGAGCGCCCGTTAAGCTTCTTAGAGGCCAAGGCAGAAGTCCAGCTATTGTAGAGATGCCTCCAACCTCATACCAATATATGTGTGATTCTGATTCGAGTATTACTAGTTCTCCACGATTTGTATTGCTCATCAAAGAGATTAGATTGGCTTGGGTTCCGCTGGTAACAAGAAGAGCTTCCTCCATGTCCATTTTTTCAGCAGCTATTTCCTCGAGTCTGTTTACTGTTGGATCTTCATGATAAACATCATCACCAAGTTCTGCATGTCTAATAGCATCTAGCATTTCTTCAGTGGGCACGGTTACTGTGTCGCTTCTAAAATCAATAATTTCTCTGACAGACATTCTGTACTCCTTCGGTATTCCTTAATTATTTGCTAACTAACTTTTAAAACTGAACATAAGTTGCTATGCTGTGAAGCAGGTTCAGTAAAGTTTTGATTTTTCTCTTTCAGGAATAGTTATGAAAAATTCTGGAAAATTGAAATTTACGATAATAGAATTATCCGGAAAAATAGCCATATTTGATATTCAATTGCAAAATGCTTTCTATCGCAGATGTCTTCGAAGAATGAACTTCTAAAAGTAGTACTGATTTTTTACACACAAAGAAAGTAGGATGATGAGTTAAACTTGTTTCTAGAAGATTGGAGGAATTCTTCTTTGGTCTTCTTCAACAATAGGAAGCACTTGCTTGAGTTCCCTGAAGTATTTCAGTACCATTAGTCCCCTTTGAGTGACCGCGTAAACAATCCGGCGTTTTCCTAAAGGTCTTTCTTCAACAAGTCCCTGTTTAATTAGAAAATCCAGATATTCCTTAAGGACACTGCAATTGACGTTAGCCTTGTACATGACATGAGTAAGTTTAAGCGGACCTCGATGAGATAATACCGAAAGAATGTCAACATACATTTCAAGTTTTGATCGTCGCACAATTAACCCTCTCTGCCATTTCCAGTGTCACATTTGACGATACCTTGTTAAGCACTTTTAATCTGTTTTCAAAGGCTGAAACAAGATCATCTATCAATATTTCCTGCAGTTCTATTGAAAGCTTCTGGATTTTTTCGCTGAAAACTGTTGCCATTTTTGTTTTAAGCTCTTTTCTTTCTTTGGAACTGTATTGGCTTTTCATGATTTTTCATCTGAAGATGAAATTAAGATTATAGTACTTAACTAACTTATGATTTCTTAATATGAATTTCCAATTCACATTAGCAAAAAATGATTTATCTGTTTATTCATTTTTTCCAAGTTAAAAATTTTGAAATTAGAAAACCAGAATTTTCGTCTAACTTGGAAAGCATTGGAAAACGAAAAAATAGGAAAATAGTGTAGCGTACGTTTGCTAGTGAGAATGCTAGTGATACCCTAGCTCGCTTTCTATGTTGGAAAACACTATTAGTGACTTTTTTATTAGTTCTGGCTGCTTTAGGTGAATTAATAATGGATCCATGGAAGTATTATGACATCACTCATAAACGACACCACTTGTGTAATCCATTGAACACCGATAAGTTTGAGCGGCTGTGCCAACTCCTCCGATTGAAGCGAGGAGAACGTGTCCTAGACATAGCCTGTGGAAAAGGAGAGTTTCTCATCAGACTGGCGGAGCTCTATGGTATTACAGGTATAGGCGTAGATATTTCTCCCCACTATATTCGAGATTGCATGGAAAAGCATCGAAGGAGAGTACCAGACTCGGATATTGAATTTGTGGAGATGGATGGGGCGAATTATAGACCTAAAGTTCCTTCTTCCTTTGATGTGGCC
>Ga0209536_100001683_pt1 | contig 36231 bp, 28 predicted proteins | sample DeeMarSeWOR28_12_FD_187461 | JGI IMG/M metagenome (GOLD analysis project Ga0209536, IMG submission 187461) | Marine sediment microbial communities from White Oak River estuary, North Carolina - WOR-2-8_12 (SPAdes) (version 2) | ecosystem: Environmental > Aquatic > Marine > Intertidal zone >...
GTATTAAGTTCCCAGCTTCGATCGACATCTGCTCCTTTGTAAATGGCTTCAACCAAAGGGCTATTGTAGAGGATTTTTGCAGCTTCCCGGGCGGCAGCAATATCAGCAGCGTCAATCTCCCAGGTTCGCATTACCAAATCTTCCCCATAGTCCATCCCCAATGTTAAGGTCTTGGAGAGTACATTGGCTGCCTCACGTGCAGCGGATATATCCTCCAAGCTCAATTCCCAACTTCGCAAAGCCTCTTCATCTCTGAATTCGTTGCGACTCTCAATACCGGTAGCCGAAGATTTCTCCGGCAAGTGAAGCTGAGTCATACCTAATGGGGCTGGGCTAAAAGGTGCGCAGGCAGCAAGGAGGATGATACTCCCCAAGATCAGGCTGGATACGCAACGGATTGATAACTTTATGGTATTCATTTTTCTCTCCTCTGAAAGAATGGAATGGAACTTTTTCGATCTGAATACATAAACTACGGTGTCTGAGCCTTCAAATTGTTATCCATGATGTTTGGCGCTGTTTATGTGCGATTTCCAGCTCGTTTATTATTTGTCTTCACTATATAGGAATGGTTGTTAAGAGTCATCCTTCTATTGGTAGGGAAAAAGGAGGTAATTTGATCAAGGCGAATTCTTGCTCAATCAAAAATAATTGGGAAACACCTGAATGTTGCCCCATGGTTTAAATCGTGATACCATGCAGCAATGCAAAAGAAAAAGGGACGTCTTGCCGAGTTGCGGTTGTTTGCCGGGGAAGAGCAGGCACTTATAGCCTGCCCCCCTGAAATGGTTCCAGCCCCTGGGCAGTACCTGCTGGCAGCAGAGAGAGGTGCGATTCATGCAATCCCGTTGTTTTTTGCGGGAACCTGGAAGCAAGGCTTCCTAGCGGTAAAGCCTCACCAAGTTATGTGGCAGCCAGGCACAGTTTTAACCTTATTTGGCCCGCTAGGAAACGGTTTTCACCTTCCAGGTGACGCGCAGCGTCTGGCAATGCTCGAGATGGGAAATTCGAATTCTTGCCTGTTGCCAATGGTAAGGCTGATGAATTATCCAGATGCACGAGTCACTCTTTTCAGCAATGCGCCGATGGTAGATCTACCTCCTGAAATGGAAGCATATCCTATGCAGGATTTTCCGGATTCACTTGATTGGGCTGATTTCTTCATCGTGGATTTGCCATTGGAAAATGTTGACTCCTTGTCGATGATTTTCCCCCAAACTGTTCTGAGGCCAGTTGGCATTCGTGGGCAGGTTCTTGTCCAGGGCAAGATGCCCTGTTGCGGGGTAGGAAAATGCGGTGTATGCTCAATTAAGGTGAAACGAGCCTGGAGGCTCGCATGCGAGGATGGTCCCGTGTTCGACCTCGCTGGAGTACTCCAGGGACTCGATACGTGAGAAATTAAATTGGAAAGCTGCGGGTGAGAATGTGGATAAATTCCCCGTAACCTGGTATTGGCTATGGATGAACTGAAGCTGGATTTTTCTAATTCGAAATACGATCTGGAGATCACTCCCCCAGTGATGAACGCTGCTGGATCACTTGGCTTCACACCGAGATCCAGTGACCTGGTTAATATCGATCGATTGGGGGCCTTCATCACCAACCCGGTTAGCTTGTATCCCCGCACCCCTGCAAAAACTCGATCGAGCCATTCCTATCCAGGTGGTTTTCTGCTCCACTCAGGGTATCCTAATCCGGGATTGCGAGCTGTTATTAGGAAGTATCATTCCAGCTGGGCGCAATCACCGCTTCCAGTGATCATACATTTGTTGGTCTCCCAGGTGGAGGATGTCCGACCGATGGTTGCTAACCTGGATGGCAGGCAAGGGTTAGCTGGTATTGAAATCGGAATTCCACCGGATTGTGAACCTCTGCAAGCCATTGAGATCCTCCAGGCTGCTGTAGGGGAGCTGCCACTGATCGTAAGGGTGCCTATGGAGAGAGCGTTAGAATTCGCAAGCGTAATGGCTGATTCTCCCCCAGCGGCTATCAGCTTGGCGCCCCCGCGCGGAGCAGTGCTGGGAAACCTCGCACAGCCTGTGCATGGTCGGCTGTTTGGACCTGCTGTCTTCCCTTATGCACTGGCAGCTGCCCGGGAAGTGATTGACACCGGTGTACCGCTGATAGCATCCGGTGGCGTTTATGAACAGAGACAGGTCGATGCGATGCTGGCTATGGGCGCGATTGGGGTGCAGCTGGATTCCGTTTTGTGGAGTTTAGAAGATTTCGAAGGGTGGAAATAGATAAAACTTTCAGCGTTCAAGAAGGATGGTAACAGGGCCATCATTGGCGATCTCCACCAGCATGTGAGCGCCAAACTCCCCTTCATGGGTCGGTACACCCAGGTGGACTAGTAGTTCTGTGAAATGGTCAACCAGTGGTTGCGCGATCTCTGGTTGGGCGGCATCTGTAAAAGAAGGCCGGCGGCCTTTGCGTGTATCGGCAAAAAGGGTGAATTGGGAAACCACGATGACCTCACCACCCACGTCCAATAAAGAGCGATTCATTTTGCCATCTTGATCTTCGAAGATGCGCAGATTGGCGATTTTATCAGCCAAATGGCGTGCTTGCTCAGGACGATCCGTTGGGCCAACACCTACGAGGAGCACCAAACCAGGACCGATGCTTGCGACGGTTTTACCACTGACCGAGACACGGGCTTCACGGACACGTTGCAGGACAATGCGCATTGGTAGTTAAATAAAACTGGCAAGGGATTACCAGGATAAGACCTTTCACCCTTGCCAGGCAGGTGTTATTACTTGATGACCTTGCGAAGTAGACCCGCTACTTCGCCTGGTTCAGCATGACGGTTGGTTTGCAGCTTCGAGTACACCAAATCACCGTTGACGGATACCTCGAATTTGCCCCCATCGGATGGCACCAGAGAGAAGGTGGCGATCTTGAACTCAAATTCCTTCATCAGTTCTGCTGTCAAACTGACAGCCCGGTCGGTATAGTGTCAAACCGCGCAGTATACCAGTTCTATGTCATATATCATTTGTTAGCCTCCTTGAAATCTGCGATGTCTTTAATTTAAATCAGCTGGGGATAATGCCAGAATTGCAGTTAGTATAACATAGGTAAGAGTTCGGTAATGATAATAATGGCAGCATTTCTTGAGTGCTCTGTAGGGAGAGAAGGCAAGCCGGGGATTATGTTAAAATCAGAATTGGAACCAATTAATCTCAGGAAAGGTGCACGATGGATATTCGTCCTTCACCCATAGCGGGTCGCTGGTACCCCGGTGATTCGGGCAAGTTGGCAGATAGCGTGGATAGGTACATTGCTGTGGCACAATTGCCTGAAATCGATGGCGATGTGATTGGGATCATCGTTCCGCACGCAGGCCACGTATATTCAGGTCCTGTTGCTGGCTACGGCTTCAAAGCGCTACGAGACATCCAGCCGGAAATCGTCGCGGTTGTATCACCCATGCACCAACCCTATTCACAACCCTTTCTGACCAGTGCTCACCAGGCATACGAGACCCCGCTGGGTGTGATAACAATCGATAGGGAAGCGATATCTGAGCTCAATGATACTCTTGAAACAGAACTTGGATTTGGTTTGACCCCAGTGAGAAATGACAATGAGCATTCCCTAGAAATCGAGCTGCCATTTTTACAGCGCGTATTGCAGAGGGGATTCAGCTTAATACCGTTAATGGTACGCGATCAGAATCCAAACAATATTGAAACCCTGGGAAGAACTTTGGCAAAAATTCTTTCCCAGAAACCTGCCCTCTTGGTCGCCAGCAGCGATTTATCGCATTTTTATGACCAGCTGCAGGCTGAACAGCTGGATGCGGAGATGTTGAGCCGGGTGGAAGCTTTTGATCCACGTGGCGTGCTGCAAGCTGAAGAGGAAGGCAAAGGATTCGCCTGTGGCCGCAATGCCATCGCTGCAGTCCTTTGGGCAGCGAAAGGTCTGGGTGCAAATTCAGTCAAAATACTGAATCATGCAACTTCGGGCGATGTAACCGGGGATTACTCAGGGGTGGTCGGATATGCAGCTGCAGTTATCACCCGGGTAAATTTGGAGGATACGTTAACCTAATGATAGAAAGTTCCATAACACTCGACCTCCTTGGATTAGTAGCAGTTGTAGTTTTAGTCCTGCTAAACGGATTCTTCGTTGCAGCAGAGTTCTCCCTGGTAAGTGTGCGCCAGACACGTATTGTTGAACTGGTCGAAGCAGGAAATACCAGGGCTGAGATTGTGCAAGAGGCACTTAAAAACCCGGATCGCGTGATCGCTGCCACGCAGTTGGGCATCACCCTGGCAAGCCTTGGATTGGGCTGGATCGGGGAACCAGCCCTGTCACACCTGCTCCAACCGATATTAGAGTTGTTCCCTATTGAGCTGCGCGTGGGTCTTTCGCACAGCTTGTCAGCCGGACTGGCTTTCGCTGTTATCACCTTCCTGCATGTCGTTGTGGGTGAGCTGGCACCCAAGTCAATTGCCTTGCAGGACCCTGAAAGAACATCACTGGTTGTAGCAGGGCCTACCTTGTGGAGTGAACGTCTTTTCAAGCCTTTCATCTGGGCTTTGAATGGAACCGGGAACGCCCTCCTAAGGTTAGTTGGTGTTGAACCCGCATCAGGGCATGAGCTGGTTCATTCCGTTGAAGAATTAAAGATGTTGGTAACTGCCAGCACCAGAGAAGGAGTTGTTGCGGAACAGGAGAGCGAACTCCTGCATGCCATCTTCGATTTTGGGGGTCTGCTGGTACGGCAAGTCATGATTCCACGCACCGAGATAATTGCCGTGGAAGCTGATTTGCCATTAAACGAGATCTTGCCTTTGATCACTGAATCTACATACACGAAGATCCCGGTTTATGATGATGATCTGGATAATATCCTGGGTATCATGCACGTAAAGGACCTGCTGCGTACGATGCAGGAAGGTGGATGGCAAAGTTCCACGGTGCGATCACTGGTACGTGAACCATTGTATGTACCGGAAACATTGCTGATCAGCGCACTCCTGCGTGAGCTGCGTAATAATCGCCAGCATATTGCGATTGTCCTGGATGAATTTGGGGGCACTGCGGGTCTGGTGACGCTGGAGGATATCCTGGAGGAGATTGTTGGTGAAGTTAGCGATCCCTTTGACAAATTTACACCCGAAATAGAACCCCTTGAAGATGGTTCGTACTTGATCGATGGCCTGTGCTTGATGGAAGATGTCAACAATACCCTGGATCTCAATCTGCATGATCCTGCTTACGATACTATCGCCGGGTATACCCTTGGAAAGCTGGGCAGGATTCCCAAGGTTAAAGATAAGATTTATGGTGAACAGGTCATAATCCAGGTGGAGGTGATGGATGGCATGCGTATCGACCGCCTCAAGCTGACCCGGATCGATGATGATAAGCCCATTCAGTGATGACAAGTAAAGCCCAATATTACCCCTTGATTGTTATGAATCTTCAAGCGTCATCATGCCCACGTATGTAGAAATCGTGGTCAATGCGCCTCAGGTGGAGGGAGTGTTTCATTATCACTTGCCACCGGCATTGGATGGGCAAGTGCAACCAGGTCACCTGGTGGAAGTTCCATTTGGCAGGCAGGTTATGCAGGGGGTGGTAATTCGACAAGTGGATAAGCCTTCTGTGGCAAAAACCAGGGCTGTCAGAGCCTTGATCGATAATTCAGTGGTGGTTACCCCGCAACAGATGGCATTGGCTGAATCTCTGGCTGATTCGACCCTAGCACCATTATCCACCTGTGTCTCCTTGATGCTACCGGTAGGACTCTCACAGATCGGGGATACCCTATATATGCCGGGTGATGCTGCCCATGGATCAAGGCAGCATTCAACCACGAATTTGCAACGCAGGTTATTAAATATACTGGATAAAAGGGGCGCGCTGACAGGACGCCAGATCGACCGCGCACTACCAAGACAGCGGTGGCGTTCTTCGGCACGTGTATTAATCCGGCAGGGAAGGATTATCTCCCAACCTGTGCTGCCAACACCCAAAGTTCAACCAAAATCTGTACGAACTGTGCGCCTCGCTTTTTCACCTGAGCAGCCTCCTGCGAACATGGATGACCTGGGTCGTCCATGTTCTAAGGCCCGGAGCCGGCGGGAGGCGATCTTGCAGTATCTGGTCAAGGAGCCAGGTACAGTGGATGTTAGTTGGGTATATGCGGCTTCAGGGGGGAATCTACAGGATTTGCATTACTTGGCTGGACGTGATCTGGTCGTGCTAGGGGAAAGTGAGGTTTGGCGCGACCCCCTAGAGGGTGTTGCTTTTGTGAGCAAAGATCCTCCGGAGTTAACAGAGGATCAGAACTTTGTTTGGATTAAAATTCTTCACTGCATGCAGAGCATTGAAGAGGAGCAGCTGGATAAGCCGATCTTATTGCATGGGGTAACTGGATCGGGAAAGACAGAGATATACCTTCGAGCAGTGAGCGAGGTTCTTAAACGTGGGAAGCAGGCAATTATCCTGGTTCCGGAGATCGCCCTGACACCACAAACAGTGCGCCGTTTCCTAGCCAGGTTTCCAGGGAAAGTGGGGTTAGTTCATTCAAAACTCTCTGTCGGGGAACGTTATGACACATGGCGCCGGGCACGCGAGGGAATCCTGGGCGTGGTGGTCGGTCCACGCTCAGCGTTGTTCACTCCATTTCCTAATTTGGGGTTGATCGTGGTGGATGAAAGTCATGATGATACCTACTACCAGGGAGAAATAAAACCACATTACAATGCCCGGCAGGCGGCAGTTACTTATGCAAAATTGACTGGCTCACTGTGTATCCTCGGTACGGCAACACCCGATTTGAGCAGCTATCATTCAGCAACAAGGGGTGAGTGGCTTTATTTGCAGCTTCCAAAGCGCATCTTAGCACATCGCCAGGCGGTCCAACAGCAGCTCGATCAACATGCGATCGACGGGAGTGTGTCAAGATATGCACATTTTGAACACCAAGCAGATACGATAGACCTGCCCCCCGTGAAAGTTGTGGATATGCGTGTTGAGTTGAAGGAGGGAAATCGATCGATTTTCAGTAGAGCATTGCAGGAGTCACTTCAGGCTGTGCTTGAGAATAAGCAGCAGGCGATTCTTTTCTTGAACCGACGTGGAACGGCAACATACATCTTCTGCCGCGATTGTGGACACAGCCTGCGCTGCCCACGCTGTGATACTCCCCTCACATATCACCGACCGCTGACTGCTAACAGCAACATCTTTACTTCACAAGATGGCCAGGTAGTTGGCACAGCGTCCATCACAGCATTAACCTGCCATCACTGTGGTTACCGCAGGAATCTACCCGAGGTATGCCCGAACTGCGCCAGCCAACATATCCGCCAGTTCGGCACAGGTACCGAGCGGGTTGAAGCTGATTTACACAGTCTTTTTCCCGGCGTGCGCACCCTGCGCTGGGATTTCGAGACGACACGCAGGAAGGGTGCACATGAGCTCATCCTGGACCATTTTCAAGCTCACCGGGCAGATGTGCTGATCGGAACCCAGATGCTGGCCAAGGGTCTTGATTTGCCCCTGGTCACCCTGGTTGGCGTTGTCTTGGCAGATGTAGGTCTGAATCTGCCTGATTTCCATGCTGCTGAAAGGACCTTCCAGATACTGACCCAGGTGGCTGGACGGGCTGGGCGCAGTCCATTGGGAGGGCAGGTGGTGCTGCAAACTTATCAACCCGAACACTATGTAATCCAGTCAGCCGCAAGGCATGATTTTCAATCCTTCTACCAGCAAGAGCTGGAGAAACGTCGCCAGATTGGCTACCCTCCATTCAACCAGCTTGTGCGCCTCGAAATCAAGAACGTGAACCCTGAGCAAGCTGAGACTGCCGCGCGCTCAATGGCAGACCAGATTCAAAAGTGGATCCAATCAGAGGCAAGGACTGCAACTCAAATCATCGGTCCAGTGCCACCCTTCTTTGCCCGTTTGAAGGGAGAATACCGCTGGCAGATAATTCTGCGAGGCCCAGCTCCCAGTAGTTTGCTGCGAGGCCGCCAGCTGAGAGATTGGCGTATCGAGGTTAACCCGCCAAACTTGCTATAATATCCGTTGATTATTGAAGTTTAATGTTAAGTTTCCTGATTAGGAGTTCAAGATGGATCGAATGCGGCGCGAGTTATTATCTTGGAAAGATGTAGATGCTCTGGTTGATCATTTACTACCCCAGTTCGAAGGCGAGTTTGAAGCAATGGTGATTATCACGCGCGGGGGCATCATTCCGGGTGGTATGTTAGCTGAGGCAATGGACATCAAGCACATATTAACAGCAGCAGTGGATTTCCCTGCCGAGGCGGAGGAGACAGGGCTTTATGTATGGCCGCGCTTTATCCAATTCCCCGCAGATGAAATGCTGCAAGAGCGGAGAACCTTGGTAGTCGATGACGTTTGGGGTTCTGGGCGTACGATTACGTCGGTAAAAAACCGAATCGTAGCCGCGGGGGGATATCCTTTTTCCTGTGTACTGCATTTTAATCCTTACCGCAGCCTTTTCAGCGATGCACGGCCGAATTACTATGCTGCGATTACAGACGCGTATATCATCTATCCATGGGAGATAGATCGCGGAGCTGATCGGGTCCTGCTTGAATCGCCACCCAAGCCATCCTCCTGAATTCCGAATGCTAACCGAAGAGGTAAGAATAGCTCTGCTGGGGGATGTGCATGCAAACCTGCCCGGCCTTGAGAAAGTGCTGTTTCATGCAAAAAACCTGGGGGTGAATGAGCATTGGAACATTGGAGATTTCTTGGGATACAATGCATTTCCGAACCAGGTGGTGGAGCGGATGCGGAGGCCAGGATTCAGCAATATCATAGGTAATTACGACTTGAAGGTTTTGGAATTTCCCCAGAAAGACAAGAAATGGCGCAGAAATAAGCACCCCTCAAAATGGTTAGCCTTCAAGTGGGCTTATGAAAATTTGTCTCCGGAGAACCGTGATTTCCTGTCTGCGCTCCCGGAGGAATTATGTTTATCACGAAAAGGGCAGCATTTCCTGCTTGTGCACGGCAGTCCTGCATCCAATGAGGAGCTGTTAGATCAAGTGACCCCTCAGGCGCGGTTGCGGGAATTAAAGAATATAGCTGAGCAGAAATATGAAGTTGAATTTGCAGCAATAATTTGCGGTCACTCGCACCAGGCATTCACCCGGTGTATCGATAACACGCTCTTCATAAACACCGGCAGTGTTGGTCGACCTGGAGATGGAAACCCGCGCACTGCGTATGCACTCCTCGCTTTGCGAGCTGGGGTCCTGCAGGTGAGCCATTACCGGTTGAATTATGATATCAACATGGCGACAGCCGGTATCCAGCGAGCTGGTTTACCGGCAGCTTTTTCTGACATGATTCGAGAGGGGCGGGATTTAGATTGGGTGCTGGGAAATCATTCCTGACAATTACAAGATTGAAACCGCAGATGCAATTCTCGATCTCGTTTCTGGTTTGTCGAAACCTTGCCAGGCTTCTTCGAAAGTGGTGGTCAAGAAGTAGCGTTCAGCATGTTTACTGGCCAGGTAAGCTACGACAGGTTCAGGGTTTTCCCGATCGACAATGGGCAGGTGGACCTGGTTTGCTTCCCAGCTATCTATAAATTGCCTCAAGATTGAACAGGCCACATCTGCATCATTGAGATCGCCCAGGTGATCCTGGAGCTTTTTAATGTCTGTGATCAGGTCCTTGGTTTCCTTCCCCAGAACTTCACTGAAGAATTCGACTGTATAACGTAATTTCTTGAATTCAATGCGTAGTGCATGCAATTGCTCAATGGTTGCTGATTTAAGCAGTGGGCCAAAAGAGCGGACAGCCGCCAGGCGGGTGTATACAAGAATGGGGGTGACGAGATTTACCTGGTTAGGGATAATTGGATCAATCTTCTTGGCACCCATACCTGGTGTGCTGACAAACTTGAGGAACTTGCGTTTAAAGGTGGAATAGTCCTCACTGTCGAGATACACGAGCATTTTCTCGCGATCTTCCTGGCGTTCCAAATCCCACAATGAGAGCAGCGGATCTAGTCCTGAGCGCTGTTCCTGGGGTACGGACTCGAGGTACTGCTTTGCTTTTTCCATAAAAACATCCAGGTCGCGCACTCGTCCCAAGGCGCGACCGGTTGCTCGCAGACCTTTAAGATGTGTTTTCACTGCCTTGCGATCAAATGCTTCACCGAAAACCTCGAAGGCGGCGCGCATACGACGTGTCGCAACGCGCATATCATGTAATTCTTCAATGTCTTCTCCAAGCCGGGTACCTGCTTCGTGGAGCAGCATCTGGGCAAAGTGATAGCCCATTACTTTGCGTCCGGCTTCAGCCAAGTCATCCTCGGGTTCAATTCCTGGTTTTGTTTTACCGAGTAGCTCTTTCAAGCGTTCATCGGGTTCCCGGTCCAGCTGGTATGCGGCCTGAACGCTTATTTTCTGACCGTAAAGACGGGTCCACAACTTGCTTGATTTGGTGGCTTTGCGGGCGTCTGTTTTCGCCTGGGGGCCGTTAACCAGGATGACAAGCTTCTTGGGTGAGATCTCGAACGATGTGATTCCGGTCGCTTGGGTTCGGGAGGTGTCAATCCCATCAGCGATGCGCAGCAGGGCGGCCAAGGTGAGTGCTTCATGCTCTGAAGGAGATAGAATCTGCTCGCGTTCAGCAGGAGATGCTGGGATTCCCGTTTTCCCGTGCAGGGATGCTAGGATGGTTTCTACGAGCTTGTTTTCATCTTCTGTCAAATCAGTCAATGGATGGCTGAGGATGAAGAGATAGCCAGATTTAGTGGAATTCTTATCTTCCTGGTTTTCCGTGAGGTACTGCAGCAGGGCAGAGACTTCGAGCAAGCGCCGCATGTCTTCTGGCAGGTGGTGGATGGATTGACTGGCATCGAACAGCTCCAGTGCAAGATCCCGGCGATGTTCGGCTTGGCGTAAATTTGCTGGATAGCGTTGGCGAAGTTCGGCCAATGAGACTGGTGAATATTCTGGTTGAGGTTCTCCTTCAGGGAGATGCTCGTTTTCTTCAGATTCTTCAGGGGGAACATTTTCAGGCAAGAGCTGCAGGTCGGGGTTCTCTTCATTGGGAGATTCTTTGGCATCTGGGGAAGATTCTAATTCGCTGCCGGCGAAAATCTGCATCCCTTCGAAAAGATAGCGACGCCGCCAATAGCGACTGCGGCTCGCGGATAATTCGACCTGCTCAGCAACTTCCTGGGTGGTCAAACCCTGGTCGTATAGCAGGAGCACCTGTGCACGGCGGCGCATCGCCTCGGTTGTAGCTCGCTCCGCGAGTGCCACGATATCATCTTGATCGGCTGCAGCGATTAAATTTCCCATATTCTATTTTCCTTGTCCACCATACTGACGGATATCGAATAACTTGACCTGGATATTGAGCGGGGAAGCACCATCTTTACTGGCGATCTTTTCATAATCACCTTCAGAGTTCATTAGCCTAGCTTTTACATTGTCATTCTGGTATTCTGCAAGCACATCGTCTTTTAAGTAGCGGATGATACCTTTATCCTGAACAGGGAAGAGGACTTCCACCCGGTTATTGAGATTGCGCGGCATGAGGTCTGCGCTGCCGAGAAGTATTTCCTCCTCACCACCATTGCGGAAGTAATAGATACGGCTGTGCTCCAGGAAACGGCCCACAACGCTCAGTACGCGGATGTTCTCGCTGATGTCTTTTATTCCTGGTCGTAAGCTGCACATACCTCGGACAATTAAATCAACTTTAACGCCGGCGATGGAGGCCTGGTAGAGTTTCTTGATCATTCTCTTATCAACCAGGGAGTTCATTTTAAAAACCAGGTGACCATTATCTCCATTTCGTTGGTGTACGATTTCACGTTCAATCAGTGCTGTCATTCGCTCACGCAGATTTACCGGTGCGACCAATAACTTGCGGTAATTCTGTTTGGTCGAATACCCGGTAAGGTAATTAAACAAATCGGTTGCATCGGCGCCAATTTCTTCATCACAGGTGAACATGCCGATATCTTCGTAGGATAGCGCAGTTACTGCATTGTAGTTGCCAGTCCCGAGGTGTATATAGCGGCGGATGTTTTCGCCTTCTTTGCGCACCACCAGGGCGATCTTGGAGTGAGTCTTTAATCCCAGTAAGCCGTATATCACGTGGACCCCCTGGCGCTCCATCGTGCGAGCCCAGCCGATGTTGCTCTCTTCATCGAAGCGGGCTTTAAGCTCCACAAGGACAGTGACCTGCTTGCCTGCTTCACGCGCATCCAGCAGGGCTTTGATGACTGGTGAGTCACGACCTGTGCGGTACAGGGTTTGTTTAATCGCATATACATTGGGGTCCCTGGCTGCTGCACGTAGGAAATCTACGACGGGGACAAATGAATCGTATGGATGGTGAACGAGGAAATCTTGTTTGCGTATGGCAGCAAATATGTTGCCATCATAGGTTTCATCGCGCAGAACAGATGGAAATGAAGGAACGAAAGAATGATCCTTGAGATCGAAGCGTTCCACCTGGTAAAGGTTCATCAGGGTGCTTAGCCCCAGGGGACCTTCTAGGGTGTACATATCATTGGGATCCATCTGTAGGTTCTCGATCAGGATATTGCGGATGTAAGATGGCATGGCTTTGTTGACAGTAACCCGCACTACCGAGCCAAATCGGCGCTGGCGCACACCCTGCTCGATACTCTCAAGCAAGTCAGAAGCTTCCAGTTCCTGGATCATCACGTCCGCATCACGTGTAACCCGGAAGGGATGGGATTCTATCACTTCCAGCCCAGGGAAGAGTGCGTTCAAGTTCGCTGCGATCAGCTGTTCGATCCACACGAAATAATGGTGGTGAGGCACGGTTCCATCCCTGCGAACAGTACCGGAAGATCGCTTGATCGGTACCAGGCGTGGTAAGGTAGCGGGTACTTTGATCCTGGCAAAGTGATCCCGGGAATCACGAATTAAGCAAGCCAGGTTAAGGCTGAGATTTGAGATATGGGGGAAGGGATGCCCGGGATCGAAAGCCATGGGAGTCAGGACTGGAAAAATTACCTCGGAAAAATAGCTATCGGCATTCTCTTTCTGTTTTGGGGTGAGGTTTTCGTAATCGAGAATGTGAATGCCTTCCTTATCAAGCAAAGGGATGAGATCATCTTGAAAGCTAAGCTGGGCTTCGGCCATGATTTTTGTGGTGATCTTGCGGATTGCAGCCAGCTGTTCAGCAGGGGTCATGCCATCTGCCGATATATCAGATACGCCAGCTGCCACCAGCTTTTTCAACCCCGCTACCCGGACCATGAAGAACTCATCCAGGTTGTTACCCACGAAAGCCAGGAATTTTACCCGTTCGAGCGGTGGGTTTTTTTCATCAAGGCCTTCTTCTAAGACCCGTCTTTGGAAATCCAGTAAGCTTAATTCGCGGTTGATGAACAGATAAGGGTCATCAAGGTCGATTTCTCCTTCTTTCTGGTCGTTTGCATCATCAATAAGATCAGCGACCTCTTCTACTGATTCTTGTGATTTGATATCGTCTTTTTCTTTTACGGCTTCATCCGCAGGTGGCATATTTGCCTCCAATTATTTATCGTGTTGCTTTTTCTTATCTTTTGACTTGATGTACCCTTTAAAAGTCCCTTCTGCAAATGGATCGTAGTCTAATTCAGTGCTCAATTTGTCAACCAGGGTTTTCAGGACCTTCACTCGGGCATAGTACTTGCTGTTGCCTTCGACGATGGTCCAGGGAGCAGTAATTGTGCTGGTCTTTAAGAGCATCTCGTCGACAGCCTGTTTGTAAACATCCCATTTCTCGCGGTTGCGCCAGTCCTCATCGGTGAGCTTCCATTTTCTTAGCGGGTCGGTGGAGCGTGATTCAAAGCGGAATAATTGTTCCTCTTTACTGATATGGAGCCAGAATTTGAAGAGGATAGTACCAAAATCCACCATCTGCCGTTCGAACTGGTTGATCTCGCGATAAGCACGTTTCCAATCCGCTTCGGTGCAGAAGCCTTCTATGCGTTCTACCATGACTCGACCATACCAGCTGCGGTCGAAAATGGCGATCTGGCCACTCTCGGGTAGCCGGCGCCAGAAACGGTACAGGTAGTGCCGTGCAGCATCCTCACCCTGTGGAGCAGCAATTGAGTATACTACGTAACCACGGGGATCTAGTTTTTCGGTTACCCGCTTGATAGCGCCTCCCTTACCGCCTGCATCCCAACCCTCGAACACTATGACTACCGGTCTTTCCTGGACATACACCTGGTATCCGAGATCGTGCAGCGCGACCTGGTACTTGATCAACTGTTCGTTATAAGTTGGTTTATCAAATGTAAGTGAGAGATCGATTGTATCTAGCATTTATCTTTCTGTCCTTACTTGCTCATAATAGATTGGAGTCGAAGATACTTGAAATTGCTTTGCGAATCAAACCCTTAAAGGGAATCATTCTCAACTATTTCTGGTACTTCGTGAGTTGGCTCTTCTGAATCATCGGGGTTATCGTCCTGGGTATCTGCTTCAGCCTCCTCCCAGTAAGCTGGATTAGGAGATGCATTCATCGAGATCAGTTGTGTCTCGAGGGCATTAGCAATAGTTTCAAAAATCTTTACATTGGTATAGCGGCGGTTTGTGGCTTCGACGATCGTCCAGGGACCCCATTCGGTTTCTGTGCGTTCGAATGTCTCTTCGTATGCCAGGCGCCAGTCGTCATAATGCTTGTGATGTTCCCAATCCTCAGGCAGAACTTGCCATGCGGTTAGTGGATCGGCGATTAACTTGTCGAAGCGTCGTTTCTGTTCCTCCCGGCTGATGTGCAGGAAGAACTTTATGAGCAGGTAGCCTTGATCTGCCAGGGTGCGCTCGAAATTAACAATATCCCTGTATGCGCGGCGCCAGCTTCTTTCAGGGATCAGGTCCTCCACCCGTTCAACCATCGTGCGTCCATACCAGGAACGGTCAAATATTGCCCATTCACCCTTGCCGGGAATTTTCAACCAGAAGCGCCATAACCAGGGACGCCGACTTTCATAGGTGCGAGCAGCCCGGATGGGATAAAGCTTGAAACCACGCGGATCTAATTTCGCGGTCAGGTTCTGGATGGAGGTACCTTTCCCGGCAGCATCCCAGCCCTCGAAAAGGATAATAACGGGTATACCAGCATCCCAGGAAGCTTTCTGCAAAGCGTAGAGCTTCATCCGCAACCGGGGGAAGATTTTTTTGTATTCTTTCTTAGAAATTTTCTTATTGAGGTCGATTTTTTCCAGCATCAGGAATTGCTCCGCGCTTCCTCTGAGCGATTAGAAAATGGGATAATTTCCAGGTTAATTTATAACATATTCTTATTTTATGTGATAAATGACGATTTCCCAATTTTGTAAGCATTGCTTAAAGAGGTGTGATAGACTCATGCTGTTAAGTGTCTCCTGACGAAGGGATAATATGCATTTAATCAAAACAAGCGACAAAGAAAAGCTTCTGGTATTGAACGCAAACTCATATTTCAGCGATCTGAGTTCCAAGATCCTCTCTGAAATTGTCCAGGGTATGCGCCTTTACCGCTTCGAGAAAAACGAAGCTGTGTTCTGGGAAGGCGATGAGAGTTCTGGTCTGCACATGATCCGCAGGGGCAGTGTGAGATTATTCAAAATCTCACCCCAGGGTCGAGAATTGGTAGTAAAAGTCATGGGTGAAGGGTCGACATTTAATGAGGTGCCGGTCTTCGATCACCAACCAAATCCAGTCAATGTATCTGCGGTGGAGGAAAGCGAGATCTGGATCATAGAATCAGAAACATTGCGACGCTGCATCAACCAATACCCGGAACTGGCTCAATCCGTGATTCACAACCTGTGCGTAAACTTGCGGATGTTATTAGGCAAGGTTGAAGAACTATCCTTTTACCAGGTAACCAACCGGCTGGCGCGGCTGATAAACAAGCTGCCGGAAGAACAGCTGCAGGGAAAAAAAGAAGGACGGCTGACCCAGGATGACCTAGCCGCCCGCTTAGGGACAGTGCGTGAGGTCGTGGCGCGTTCATTGAAAGAGCTCGAGAAGAGCGGGGCGATCGACGTCAAGCGTGGGCAAATTACGATTGTTGATAGTGATCGACTGGTTGAGTGGACCTGAGTTTTTTGATGTGAGCAAGTATTGAATTACAGGAAGGGGGTGAAGTTTTATTCGGTAGAAATTCTCTACCGCTATTGGAGTTGAACTTTATTCCCGCCATCGCGGTTGAGGCTTGAATACATCACCATCGTCGCTGATTATCAATCGAATTGATTCGCGACTCCTTGTTAGACTCCTGCATACTCACCAGTATGGGTAGTTCAGAAGTGGTATGGTTTTATCTGGGCCTTAAAGGTAGTTGTGTTGTTGACAGCTAGCGGGCGGAAAAAAACAGGCTGCCCAAGTTGAATTGGGCAGCCTAGATTTGTTCCAATTTAGGTACTTAATTGGTTTCCGATTGGATGATGTCCGGGGTACCTGCAGCCTGGACTGCTTTGAGCTCAGCCTGGCGGGCGAGATCAGTTGCGGCAGCCAATATACGCAAGGCTTCTTCCGGATTGTGGAAACCCATACTATTTTCGGAAGAGATGAAATCCCAGCGCAGTTGTGCTTCCCGGTGCAGCCAACGGGCTTCATCTAATTGCTCGGTGTCGACACTTGGTTGTGCAGCCGCTTTTTCGATGGCGCGGATTCCGGACAGAATCGCATCCTCTGTGGCGATCATCGTTTCATATACCTGGTTCTGGATCGTCGAGACGCGATTGGTGACGTAGGTTACATCTGTATGGCATTGACCGCAGGCGTTCTCCGCGTTGAGCAGGGGACTCTTGACGTCGTGCGTGGAAAATTTGGCAGCACCGTCACGGGTGTACGGCATGTGGCAATCGGCACAGGCTACCCCGGCGTTGTAGTGAGTTGAATTCTGTGTAAAGAGCTCATATTCCGGGTGTTGCATCTTGATCATCGGCGCACCAGATTGCGGGTGTTCCCAATCTTTGAACTGCAGTTCAGCGTAGTAATCGGCGATATTCTCGATCTTCGTGCCGTCCTGCCAAGGGAAGGTCAGGTATTTGCCATCACCCTTGAAAAAGTATTCCACGTGGCAGTTGGCGCATACCACGGTGCGCATTTCCTGGCGGGTAAATTCACGCCAATCCTTGCCCTGTGCCTGGAGTGCTTCTTCAAGAGCCGGATTGGTGACAATCAGCTCCATCGTTTCGGCATCGTGACAGTTCGCACAACCGATGGCATGCTCAATTTCATCACCCAATTCCATGAAGGGTGTCAGGTCATATTCAGCCATACCCATCTGATCCCATAAACCGGGGTTGTCCGAAGATTTGCATGAATAGCAGGTGCCAGGTGTGCTCTCGCCGACGCGGGCGGTACCTTCAACATCGGTAAGGCTGTTCATATGTCCGCGATCTTCATTGTAGTCCTTGCTGAAACCATATCCAGCAAAAAGCTCTACTAGGCGAGGGTCGACTTCCAGCTTCGAGAAATCATCAGAGCCACCGTACGCGGTGCGTTCGCTGTTTGACTCTGTCTTTTGAAATGTGGACCATTGGTTGGGGTAATTAATGCCCCAGGTTTCCGAATCTGGGTCCATAGGATCTATTTCCACCAGGGGCTCAACCCCTCGGGTTGGTTCCGGTTGGTTGTTGAGATAAAGCAGAATGCCTATGATGACCATTGCCAGCACAACAATAATGCCGATCAAGATATACATTGTGGTTGAGGATTTCATCTACCTTGCTCCTTACTGATCTTGGTATGGTAGGAGAGAGATGCCGCGTTCACCATGTGATACATACCGGTGGCAGTCAAAGCAATAACGATCTGATTGGTGATTGAGCTCAAAAGTAGACTCGACTGAATCGATATGGCAGCGTACACAATTCTCCTGGACGATTCCGAGAGATTCATGCTTGGCGCGGATAGCATCTGGGATTTCCCCAAACGCAAAGACTGATACATGGTGGTACCCGGAGATGGCTTTAGTGATGTACTTGGGAACCAGAGCATGCGGGGTATGGCAATCAGCACACTTTGCCCAGGATTGGTGTGCCCCATGAAACCATCCTTCATAAACAGCATCCATGACATGGCAGTTATTACAGGTTGTTGGATTGTTACCCAGGTAAGCGGTAAAATCCGTCACATACAATCCAACCCCAGCCGCAAGCATAAGTGCAGAAATTGTGATAATTAATGCAAGTTTCATCTGCCCCATCCTTCGCAGAATTAATCTGATACTAATATTACCAACAATATCCACACCAGCATGTGACAAAAGTCACAAAATTAGGTGTGGAAAAATGAGACCCGATAAAGCGGATTATGTGTAGGATCTTCCTCGCCAGGTAACACCCTTCCCGGATAAGACCTTGAAAGCGGATGCAAACATCATCATGGTGAACACCAGTGCACCTATGGGCAGAGAAAGGGCATACAGAGATTTAATATTCAAGGCACGGCATGCCTTGACACGCTCGTGAACCAGGTATCCCCACACGAGCAATGCTTGGGCAACTGCCAGGTATGCCATCCAGCTGCCACTCGTGATGGACCAGAACAAGCTGAATATCAACCATATCGGGAGTGCGAGGGCACCAATCAGGCCGGTTAGGATCCCTATAGCTAATAGCCACACGCGATCCTGCAACCCCAGGTAAATATTCTTCGTCCAGCCCTCCCAGATCTCTGAGAATGTGGTATACATGCGGGTTTTTGCTAGATGTCGACCATCGGCAAGAACGAGACGATAACCCCTTTCTTTTACATTTACTGCCAGGGCTCTATCTTCTGCAATCTCTGCACGCACTGCCTCGTGACCACCCACGGCTTCATAAACCATCCTGTGAATAAGGATGAACTGACCGTTTGCGATGGCATCCGGTTTGGAAGGATCGTTCACGCGTTCAGCTGGAAAACCGACTGAAAGGGCGGTGAATACCAGTGGCATGATCACTTTTTCCCAGAAGCTGACCAAGCGTTGATCGGTCATTATGGTGAGCAGGTCGGCGGATCGTTCTATTGCAGACTGGAAAGTCGATGCGAGCAGTGCTGGGTGGGCGAATGTGTCAGCATCAACAAAGCAAAACCATTCTCCACTGGCTTCGGTAACACCCTGGAAGAGGGCGTGTGGTTTTCCAGCCCAACCTGGGGGAAGATCATTACCAGGAATAATACTTAATTTTGGAGCGCGCTCCATGTCCCAGTGGGACGCAAGTTCGTGTAATAATGTGAGCGTGTTGTCCGTGGAACGATCATCAACAACGATGATTTCCAGGTTCGGGTATGTCTGGGAAGCCAAGGCTTCGATGCACTGGCAAATATTGCGTGCTTCATTGCGGGCGGGAACAATGAATGAAATCAATGGCGCTGATGATGTTGGAGGTGGGTCTGATTCTGGGATAAGAATTTCGATATACTGCTGGTGATGAACCCAGTAGGTTATTACTATACCAACGAAGAAGAAGAGCGTGGAAAGGATCAACCAGTAGAATTCAGGATTCATATCAATAATCTCGATGATGAATTACCAAACCAAAAATTGCAGGTAGGGGATTAATGCACACGCAAAGTCGAGCCGCGAAGAGTTTTTTCAACTTCTATCCGGTTGGGGAAGTGGTCCTTCAGCTCTTCGATATGGGTGATGACCAGTATCTTGGCAAAATCTTGCTTCACAATGTTGATGGCTTCAACCAGGCGTTGGCGTCCAAGGGCATCCTGGCTACCAAAGCCCTCATCGATGACCAGTAGCTGCAGCCGGGCACCCGCTCGTTGGGCTAGCACCTCTGAGAGTGCCAAGCGGATAGCGAAGTTGATTCGGAATGCTTCCCCTCCGCTGAACATCTCATAATCACGCACCCCAGCGCTATCGCTGATCTGGATATCCAGGGTTTCTCGTAAATCAGCGCGCTTCTTGTCTTTGTAGGCAGCCTGGGTGACAAAGCGAATTGACATATCACCCATGGTTAGCCGGTCCAGTAGTTCGTTGGCTTTGGTTTCTATCTGGGGGAGAGATTGTTCGATAAGCAAGGCGGGCACACCATCTTTACCGAAAGCGCGTTCTAGCTGTTTGAGATTTGCAACCTGCGTGGCATATTGGTTTCTTTCAGCTTCCAGCGTTGCTTGACGGGATTTCAGGTCATCAAGCACAAGAACTTTTTGTTTGGCAGCACCTACTTCAAGACGAACCTGATTTTCCCGCTCCTGAAGGTTCAACAGCGAGTTTTCTGCAGCCTGCTGGTCAGGCGCCTGCTCTCGAGATGTCTGCAAGGCTTGAGCAGCTTCATTGTATTGTTCCTGTTTTCGGGATAATTCCGTTTCGATGTCAGCAATCTGATTTTCAAGCTCGGTGATCTCGCGTTCCAATGGTTTTATGGCCGCCCCGGCTTTTTCGAGATCCAGCATTTCTTGTTCGCTTCTCCGTCCGTCGATCTCGGCTTGGCGAACAACGTCATGAGCGGCAGCATCATATCCGATGGTTTTAAGTTCGGCATCTATCTCTGCCAGCCGTTGGCGCGCTTCAGGGGCGTAATTTTCTTCTGATAATTGGAGATTGATCGAAACGAGCTGGGGTGCAGATTCAGTCTCCCAGCGGTTACGGATCTCCTGTATCTGATCCAATTGAGTGGAGAGCTTGGCGCGAGAGGCATCGATCTGGCGCAATTCTTGGTCCACAGAGGCAAGCGACCTAATTTGGCCTTCCAGATCGCTGACGCGCTGGTCGTTCTCCTTGAGCAGATGCTGGTTTGCCCGGAATTTGTCTCCCATCCCGGTTCCTTCAGCATTCAGTTTTTCAATCAATGCATAGCGATCGGACTGGCTTAATGGTTGACCGCAAAGGGGACAGTCAGCTCCTTCTGCCGCGGAAAGCCGGTCAATGCGTTCTTTCAATCGATCCATATCGGCTTTTAAGCGCGGGTTTTCAGCGTGAACTTCAGCCTGGTCTTTCTGGGCTTGTTGGAGTTCGGTTTGCAATCGCTCCTGATGAGCTTTTCTATGCTCAGCATCTTTCAAATTCTCACTCAAAGATGTAATTTCTGCCTCGATACCGGCAATCTTTGCCTGTTCATCCTGGATTCTTGCGAACTGGTTTTCTAGATTTTGCCTCTCCTTGAGAAGGGCAGCTTGGAGAGCCTTGATCTCACCCAGCGGTTCCTGGCGGCGTACCTCTTGTTCCTGGAAACGGGCTGCCACCCTGTCCCAGCGTTCAAGACTGCTTCGGGCTTCAAGCCAGGCAGAATGGGTAGATTGAATCTCTTCACTGCGGGCGAGCAATTCATTATATGATTTGCGTTCTTCAATTCGAGACGCTAGGCGTTCTTTCATATTCTCTAAATTGCGCACGGCTTCATCCGCTTGGTTCGATAGAATCCCAACCAGGCGTTCCTGCTCTTTGAGGGTAGCAGTAATCTGACGGATGTTTTCGAGTATGCTTTCTTGGTTCCCCCTTGTTTCTGAGAGTTCTTTCAGCTGTGCCTCGAGCTGCTGGAGTCGATCGATGCGCTCAGCTTCTTCATCAAGTTCAGCGTTAATCTCCTGCATGCGCCCCTCGAGAGCTTGGATCTCACCCTCCATGGAGCGGCGCTGCTCTCCTGCACGCTGCCGGTATTGCTCCCAGATTTCCAGCCCCAGGATGCTGGCGAGAATGCGTTTGCGATCCCCTGGCCCCTGCTGGGTAAATTGATCGGCTTTTCCCTGCAGAAAGAATGAAGCATTGACGAAGGTCTCGTAGTCAAGGCGCAGCGTTTCAGCAATGCGTGCTTCAGTATCGCGCAAAGTACGTTCTGTGAGCGGCTTCCAGCTTCCGGATCGCCAGTTGAGACCATCCTCAGGTCTATTACCGAGGATATGGAATTCCAATGCGGTGGTCTTGTTGCGGGGTTTGGTGCGCAATACCCGGTAGAGGTTGTTTTCGTAGCTGAAGATGAAGCTGACTTCAGCCATGTCCTCTTTGGAATTAATCAAGGAATCATCGCGTTTGCGTGCTTGCCCAAAGAGGGACCAGGTGATTGCATCCAGCAGCGAGGATTTGCCAGCACCATTTGAGCCAGCAATGCAGGCTAAGCTGAACCCGGAAAAATCGAGCTCGACCTGGTCACGGTACGATAGGAATCCAGAGAGTGTAAGGTGGAGGGGTATCATCGCCAGTCCCCGAAGTTGAATCTGCTACAGGGTGCTGGCTGATTATATCAAATTGGGAGATGGTCGCTGTTGCCGATTCCATTTGCAGGTAAAGTTGGAACAGGTCAGTCTTGTAAACCTCGCGAGCTTCAACCCGCACTCGCCAGGTACCCGGTTCTGGATCGGTTATGGCGACTCGCTCTGGCGCGTTCCAGGTTGCTCCGTCTTGGGATGCCAATACGCCTGCAGGATCAAAGACAAGCAAATCTATATCACTGGTTGGAAACTTATGCCAGTCTCGATTCCATGCCAGATTGAAGATGGCTTTGCTGGTGCCCGCGGGTATTTCTACCTCGAAATCGATCGCATCACCCATCTTGATGACGCTCTGAGCAAAGTGTTTATCATTATCCTGTCCAGGATGTTGCAAGCGGGTGATACGCACTTTGAAGGAGACATGATGTTCATTAGCGTAATCTGCTATGAGGGAGATTTTCATCAGACCCGGTTCCATGGGCTGGTGTGCTACTGGTTCACCGTTGAAAGTCCATTCTCCATCTTCGATCGTGATAGTGAGGTTATCACCATTTTGGTGAGGTTCCCAATATCTGAATAGGGGAATTTGCGCTGCTGAACGCTTGGCACTCTGAACGATAACCTTCAAGCTATTGGGAAGCAAGGAATAGGCTGAATTGTCAGTTGTTACGATGTCGAAAACCTGAATGGTGACGTTGCTGGTGGAAGGGGTGATGTCGAGTAGGGCGTCATAAGAATGACTGGGCTTGAGGGTGATATCACCGCTATCAAAGACCTGGCGCTCCGCGGAATTCGGATTTGCGAGGATATTGGAGCGCAGCTGGTTTGAATGATCCGGGGACGGGAGATGAGTTTCCCCGTTTTTAAGCAACTCCAATGCTGCGACTGTGTCAAGAGCACCATATCCGGAGATATTGGGATCCCGCCAGGCTTCCCCAATGACTTCACGATCAGCACTCAGCAATAGTGCGTTTCTCAAGGACAACCAGGATGGATCGATACCCGTATCGCTTTCGTATTTAGATTTAATCAGCGCGGCTGCACCAGAGACAGCCGCCGCCGCGTAGGAGGTGCCCAGATCCCATTGAAATCCATTTTCAGGTCCCGTTTGGAAGCTCCAGGTACCAGGCGCAACCAGATCCGGACCGGAACGTCCATCGCTCAAAGGACCACGGCTGGATAAATCCGCCACACGCAGTTCATCCGTGGGGCGCAATATCATCCCTTGTCCCTCCCTGGGTGGTTCTGCGGCTAAGCCAGTGTACTCGTAAAAAACACGCGATATCGCCGCGTAATCGAGCGCGCCGACCGCAATGGTGGCATCGGATGAAGCAGGCGATGCGATGCTGTTGGGCAGTGGGCCATTGTTTCCAGCCGCCGCAACCACCAGTATATCTTCAGCGATGAATTGTTCCAGGAAAGTGTCCAGTATGGCGCGGCCTTCGAAACCTGTTGTGCCTCCAAAGCTGAGGTTGACCACATCGATGTCAAGGTCTCCAGAGCGCTTCAAGGTCAACAAATGATCCAATGCATCCAAAACGATGGTTGTGGAGGTGCTCTCCTTATCGGCTTCAAAAATCTTCACGGGGTAAATTTTGGCTCCCGGTGCCTGGCCGAAAATATAAACCTGATTATTATTCCAGGGTAGATGAGCCGCCACAGCCCGGTTCAAAGGATTATCTGGATCGCTGGAGAAATCGAGTCCACAAGCAGATGCGATAACACCCCCAATATGGGTACCATGCCATTTATTCTTGGGATCTGTTGCCGGGATCTTATCCCGGGTGGCATTGTATCCTTCCGGAAAGCCGGGTGCACCGATGACAGCATGCTTAAGGCATAGATTGGGCACAGTACCCGTGTCGACCACTGCCACCACGCTCCCATCACCATAATTCTTTCCATCCCAGATCTCGATGGCACCAGTTACGAGAAAGCCACCGTAGCCCTGGGTAGCGAGATCCGCCTTGATAGCACTGGGGTTGATGCTGTTCACTACCAGCCCGTAAGAATCAAGGGGGTAGAAATTTCCCTGTTCGGTGCTTCCTTCGCGTTGTTGGGCATCCAGCAGCAGAATGGGGTGGTCTTTTACAAGATGGGTAACATCAGGGTGATTGTAGAGCACGCTAAGACCTTCTGCTGGTAAGCTGGCGGCAAGTACCGGAGCGTTATGATAGGCATACTTGATGGTTCCCCCCAGTTTGGTGACTTGCTCCATAACCCGTTTGGTTGCGCCATTTGTCTGGATGATAACTTCCACCTGCCTTTCGTGAACAGGCGCGGCAACAACCTTTAAGTACCCTCCTTGCAGGGTTGAAGCGCTGATGGTGAAGATCGCCAGACAAATGAAGATCAAAGCACGTTTCATTGAGTTACCTCCCCGCCAGAAATACCGGGTTTTACCCCTTTGATCCATGGAGATTGGATTCTAGGCCAAGCAGCTAGCATGTGTGAATTCGTGTGTATTTGTGAGGATGAGCAACCGGGCAGATTGCAACTGGATACACAGGGTATCCCCTCCAGATCATGAGCTGCGAGTTACCAAAGTTTGCAAGTAGTTACCTGATGATCGAAGCTCGCCTCAATCTTATACCCGTCCAGGACTGATTTACTCATTCTGACAATTCTGCAAACTGTTCTTGCAAAGTGCATAATTGCAAGAACTGTGCCAGATTGATTGTCCAGCTGGGAAAATAGTGGCGTGTGAAATGGTTGGGAATCAGGTGTGCATGGTTTTAAGATCTGCGCGTGTCTATCGGGTCGCTCTTGTGTTTAACAATAGGAGATGTGAAATCATAGCCAAAATGAGACTCGATATTTGGTTGCCCAAAAATGGCGGCTGTGCTATAGTTCATTGAAATTTGCCTGCAGGCATCTGGGCAAACTTATTTTATTGATGGGTGATTTGTAAAAAATGGATAATGGTTTCACAAAATTAGAGTTAGAAAATGGGCTCCTGGTATTACTCAAAGAGATCCATACCGCACCAATTACCAGTTTATGGCTCTGGTACCGGGTTGGTTCCCGCAACGAAATACCTGGAATCACCGGGATCTCACATTGGACAGAACACATGCAGTTTAAAGGTACTGAACGTTTCCCGGCCGAGGTGCTGGATAAGGCCGTAGCAAGGGAAGGTGGGTATCGTAATGCAATGACTTTCCTGGATTGGACAACTTACTTCGAGACGCTGCCAGCAAATAAGATTGACCTGGCACTTGACCTGGAAGCCGATCGAATGATCAACAGCACCTTCGATCCTGAAGAAGTGGAATTAGAGCGCACTGTGATTATCTCCGAACGGCAAGGAAGCGAGAATGAACCAATGTTCCTGCTGACCGAGGAAGTGCAGGCAGCAGCCTTCCGGGTGCATTCCTACCATCACGAGGTGATCGGCGATCAGGTTGATTTAGAGACGATTCAGCGTGATGATCTTTACCAGCATTATCGGAAATATTATGTTCCAGGCAATGCAATATTAACCTTGGCAGGAGATTTTTCGACAGATGAAATGCTGGAGCGCATTCAAGATTATTACGGAGTCTTGCCACGAAGTGAAAACCCTATGGCAAAAATCTGCCCTGAGCCAAAGCAAGGCGGAGAACGCATCGTGAACGTCGAGGGCCCAGGGGAGACGACATTTGTGCAGGTGGTATACCATGCTCCTGCAGCAAATGATCCGGATTTCTTTCCATACCTGGTGGCAGACAGCTTGCTGACCGGTCCCAGCAGTTTGAATATCTTTGGTGGGGGGATTTCAAACAAGACCTCGCGTTTGTACCAGGCGTTGGTCGATAAGGAGCTGGCAGTTAGCCTGCATGGCGGTTTGACAGCCACCGTTGATCCTTTCTTGCATACCATCATGGCAACCGTTCACCCGGAGAGCACAGCTGAGTTGGTGGTACAGGCGATCGATGAAGAAGTTAAACATCTTCAAGATTCAGCACCATCCCAGGATGAAGTCGATCGGGCGGTCAAACAGGCGCGCGCTTTGTTCGCATACAGCAGCGAAAGCATCACCAATCAGGCGTTCTGGATGGGTTATTCGGAAATCTTCGATAGTTATGAATGGTTTCTAAATTATCTCGACCGGTTGGCTGAGGTAACTCCGGATCAAATCCAACATATTGCTCAGAAATACATGCGAAAGAATAACCGTGTAAGAGGGATCTATTATCCGGTTGACGGTGCGGAGGTGTCTGAATGACACGCCTGGCATCCAATTCAACCAGCCTGTCATTGCCAGGCGCAGATGATATCCACCGACGGGAGCTCTCGAATGGTATTGTCATCCTGGTGCGTTCAAATTTCAACAGTCCTTCCGTTGTTGTAAACGGGTACCTGCTTGCCGGGAGCTTGCTCGAGCAGGATGAGAAGTTAGGTTTGGCCGACTTCACTGCGGATGCCCTGCTGCGTGGAACTGAGCAATACACCTACCATGAGATTTATGATCGCCTTGAAACCGAAGGAGCGAATTTACACATCAATGGGGGCATACATACGACTGGTTTTGGTAGCAATGCTCTGGCAGAAGACCTGGGCTTGCTGCTGGATCTGTTGGCGGAGGCCCTGAGGAGACCGACCTTTCCTGCTGAGCAGGTTGAGCTGCTGCGGGCACGGATGCTGACCAGCCTGGCAATCAGAGCGCAGGATACCCGCGAGATGGCATCTCTGACCTTTGACCAGATAACTTATCCCGGCCACCCATATTCTCGCCCTCATGATGGTTTCCCAGAAACTGTTCAGGCAATCACCAGGGATGACCTCGTCGAGTTTCACCAGATGCATTACGGGCCGCGCGGGATGGTCATCTCGGTTGTGGGTGCAGTAGAGGCAGATGAAGTCATCCCCCGGGTTGAATCGCTGCTCGGTGATTGGGAGAATCCTATCCAAAAGCTACCTCCTGGTTTGCCCCCCAACCCCGATCCAGCTGAACCATTAAGACGAAAGATCGAGATTCCCGGAAAATTTCAAACTGACCTCATGGTAGGGGTGATCGGACCTGAAAGGAGAGCCGATGATTTTGTTCCAGCTGCGCTGGGGAATAACATACTGGGTGTCTTTGGAATGATGGGACGTATTGGAGAATCGGTCAGAGAAGAAGCAGGTCTGGCATACTATGCCTACAGCCATCTATCAGGTGGTATGGGTCCTGGAGCCTGGTATGTGTCTGCCGGGGTTGATCCTGGCAATGTTGATAAAGCCCTTGATCTGATCAGACAGGAGATCAACCGATTCTCAACGGAAGCTGTGACGGAGGATGAACTGGCAGACAGCCAGTCGAATTTCATTGGTCGCCTGCCACTCTCGCTGGAGTCCAATACTGGGATGGCATCCGCGATTCTAAATCTGGAGCGCTATGATCTGGGATTGGATTACTACCGCAGCTACCAAGATATTGTGCGTGAAGTAAGTGTGGAGGATATCTTGGCCAGCGCGCAGCGTTATTGGGCGGAGGGTAGATTGGCTGTGGGTATCGCAGGATCCTAAGAAATGCGTGATTTGGCTGAGTGGATCAACGTGTGGTGATATTACGAACTGGTGTTGACCTGATCGAACTGAATCGGATTGAAGGTGTTATCCGGCGTTATGGCTCCCGATTTCTTGAGCGTGTATTTACCCCCCAGGAACTGGAGGAAGTGGGTGGGAACCCGGCTTCACTAGCCGCGCGTTTTGCAGCCAAAGAAGCCGTGGCGAAAGCTTTGGGGACTGGGATCGGGGAAGTTGGTTGGCAGGAGATCGAAATCCTGCGTGGGCCAGCCCGGCAACCCAATTTATATCTCTCGGGTCGGGCGTCATCCTTGGCAAAAGATCTCGGATTGGATACTTGGTCGCTAAGCTTGACTCACAACCAATCCCAGGCGATCGCGTTCGTGGTTGCAATTGGCGCAAGTTAAACCAGTTTATTTGTCGATGAATTGAAATTTGCTGGTACTAAAATTCCAAGTAATAAAAACAGACATGGTAGAAAAGCATGTTCTTCGACCACTAATCTGTCATCAAGAATTTCGAAACGAACAAAGGAGAAACCACCATGTCTCAGGTTATGCGTAAAGTCCTGATAGGAATCCTGATTGTAATTCTGGTTATCAGTGTTCTGCTGGTGATCTTGATCCCCTATAACATTACCCGGTCCTTCCCTCAAGTTGAGGGTCAAATCCAGGTGCCTGGTTTGGATGCGCCGGTAGAAGTAATTAGAGATTCCTATGGGGTACCGCATATCTATGCCAACACGCCACATGACCTGTTCTTTGCGCAGGGTTATGTGCATGCCCAGGACCGCTTCTGGCAAATGGATTTCTGGCGCCATATTGGTTCAGGACGCCTAACTGAATTACTTGGAGAAAGCTTGCTGGAGACCGATCAGATTTTACGTACATTGGGTTTCGCCAGGGTGGCGCAAGAGGAATTAAAGAGTTTTGATCCAACCAGCCTCGCGATCCTGGAATCGTATGCTGATGGTGTGAACGCTTACCTGGATACCCACCAGGGAGCGGACATAAGCCTGGAGTATTTGGTGTTGAAAGCTACAAACGCTGATTATGAACCAGAGCCCTGGGAACCACTGCACAGCCTGACATGGGGCAAGGTTATGGCTTGGGACCTGGGGGGTAATTTAGATGGTGAGATCGAGAAAGCGTTATTGCTTGGGTCCCTCACACCAGAGCAGGTGAATGACCTCGTACCCCCATATCCACAAGATAAACCCGTGATAGTGCCTGATTTTCAAGTCACCGGGGATGCTCAAGAGGATGAAGATCTCACACAGAACCAGGAAATGGAACTGGCTCCGTTAGCCCGGGTTGTGAAGGGTAAATTAGATGTATTAGAAAATGCACTTGGGGTGCGGGAAATTGGAATTGGCTCTAACAGCTGGGCAATTTCGGGAGATCTGACCACAACAGGAAAACCTCTATTAGTGAACGATCCTCACCTGGGAGCCCAGATGCCTGCCATTTGGTATGAAGTTGGTTTGCACTGCACCTCCCCCATAGATACCTGCCCCTACCAGGTGAGGGGCTTCTCCTTTGCTGGCGTCCCTGGGGTGATCATTGGTCACAATGAGAACATTGCCTGGGGTTTTACCAATGTCGGACCGGATGTCCAGGACCTGTATATCGAGAAGATTAACCCTGATAATCCAAATCAATACGAGGTCAAGGGACAGTGGGTCGACATGGAACTTGTCAATGAAAAAATCAAGCTGCCGGGTGGGGAAGAACAGCCGCTGACCGTGCGCTACACGCGGCATGGCCCGATCTTATCAGACACGACCTATTTCGAAGAAAACTTTGCATCCTCAGCGGGGGTAGAGTTACCTGAGAATTTTGCACTTGCCCTGCGCTGGACAGCACTGGAACCTAGCAAGCTCTTCCGGGCGATTTGGCGCTTCAACCGGGCGGCTAACTGGAATGAGTTCCGGGAAGGCGCACGTGATTTTGCTGCCCCGGCGCAGAATTTGTTGTATGCAGATATGGAAGGCAATATCGGCTATCAGATGCCAGGTGAGATCCCCATCCGTGTAAAGGGAGATGGCAGTTTACCGGTTCCCGGCTGGACAGATGAGTATGAGTGGAAAGGTTATATTCCATTTGAAGAGAAGCCATTCTCCTTCAACCCCCCGGAAGGGTATATCGTGACCGCCAACAATGCCGTGGTTGGGGATGGTTATCCCTACCTGATTGCCACGGTATTCGCACACGGCTACCGGGCGCAACGTATTGTCGACATGATCGAGGGTGCAACCGGGTCAATCGACAGTAGATATGTGCAAAGCATGCAGGGTGACAATATGGATCTGAATGCAGAAAACCTGCTGCCGATTTTGTTGGAAATTCCTGTGGGGGTTGAAAACGAGAAATACCGAGTGATTCTTGAGGGATGGGATTACCAGGCAGGGATGGATTCGCCAGCCGCGGCGCTGTTCGAAGTTTTCTGGAAGAACCTGATGGAACTGACCTTTATGGAGGAACTACCCGAGGGTACTGAGCCAGGCGGCGGCAGCCGCTGGTTTGAAGTGTTCGCAGACCTGGTACAAAGACCGGACGATGCCTGGTGGGACATTCCCAGCACGGTGCCGGTAGAAAACCGCGATTTTATATTCAGCATGGCATTTTCCCAGGCTGTCAGTGAACTGAAAAATAAATTGGGTGATGATGCTAGCGAGTGGGCTTGGGGCGACCTGCATACACTGGAGCTGGTCAATCCATCGCTTGGGAGCACTGGTATTGGCCTGATTGATGCCCTATTTAACCGGGGCGGCTACAAGATATCCGGTGGTACGGCGATTGTAAACGCCACCGGCTGGAGCGCAACCAGGGATGAGCCATACGCGGTGCGTTCTCTGCCATCGATGCGCATGATCGTCGACTTGAACCAGCTCTCAGATTCACTCTCGATCCATACCACCGGGCAATCCGGGCACGCCTACCACGAGCATTATGTGGACATGACAGATCCCTGGCGCAATATTGAATACAAAGGGATGCTGTGGGACCGTGAGCAGGTGGAAGCTGAAGGAAGTGCTTACCTGGAACTAGTACCATGATTTAATTCCAAGAGTCAGCCCAATAATAAAAAAATCCCTCTCCAATTTTGAAGAGGGATTTTCTTAAGTATAAATCTTTGTCGAATGGTGTTTTATGCCTGAGCTTCTTTGCGGGTCCTGTACTTGTCACGCAGAAATTCAAAGACACCCGGCAGGACGGATATGACGATAATTGCCAGGATGACAATTGTGAAGTTTTCTTTAACGAATGGTAGATTCCCGAAGAAATATCCCCCGAATGTGAAGAGTGAAACCCACAGGATAGCCCCAATGACGTTGAAGAAGAAGAAACGCGGGTAATCCATAGCGCCAATTCCAGCAACAAAGGGTGCAAAGGTACGGATGATTGGGCTGAAACGCGCCAGGATGATAGTTTTTCCGCCGTGTCTTTCGTAAAAATCGTGCGTGCGATCGAGATATTCCTTCTTCAGGAAGCGAATACTACCGCTGAATGCACGTGGACCGATGTAATGCCCAATCCAGTAGTTAATCGTGTCACCCAGGATGGCAGCCAGGGTGAGCAGGATGAACAGGGCAAAGACATTCAACGAGCCAAGCGCGGCGAATGAACCAGCTGCAAAGAGCAGTGAATCGCCAGGTAAGAAAGGGGTAATTACTACACCCGTCTCCAAGAAAATGATCAAGAACAAGATCAGGTAAGTCCAGATGCCAAAATTCTGGATGATGGCATTCAGGTGGACATCCAAATGCAGGATGAAATCCACCACTTCAGAAATTATCTCCATACATAACTCCGCATTTGGTTAATTCTCCCGGATGGAAACACCAAGGATCTTATCTCCGGGTGGCAGGTTCGGGTTCTGGCCGGGATCGCGGGGAGTGATTCCTTCCACCACGTCCATACCTGAGATGACGCGACCAAATATTGTGTACCCACCATCGAGTTCAGGCAATTGGTCCAGCGTGATAAAGAATTGGCTTCCGTTCGAAGTTGGTCCACTGTTGGCCATGCTGAGCAAGCCTGCCTGGTCAAAAGTCACATCCGGGGAGACCTCAATGCTGTACGCATAACCCGGTCCACCGAAGCCAGTTCCGGTTGGATCACCACCTTGAACCACAAAGCCAGGAATCACGCGGTGGAATGTAACATCATCATACCAACCGTTTTCAGCCAGAAAGATGAAACTGTTCACGGCGATGGGTGCTACGTCTGGGTAGAGCTCAACGACTATGTCCCCTTCTTCAGTATGAATGGTGGCTTCGTAGCTCTTGGCTGGATCGATTGTTATCGGGGGGCAGATGGTGAATTGCTGGTCTTCTAATTTGACCATCTTGGTGATAGCTTCCAGGTTCCAGTAATCAGTTGGGCCGTTGTAATAACGCCCATTGATCATCACCAGTGGAGTTCCAGGGAAGCCAGCAGCGACACCATCATCCCAGGTTTTCTGAGCTTTGGCTGCATTTTCTTCGCTGTTCAGGTCACTCAAGAATTGGGTTACATCCAGGTCGAGCTCGCCTGCTTTTCCTTCCAACCAGGTATTAAAATCCTCTAGGCCCATATTGCTCCACTCTGCCTGGGTTACAAAGAGTAAGTCATGCATCTCCCAGAACTTCCCCTGGGCACCCGCAGCTTCAGAAGCCTGCATGGAGAGAGCGGCTTTGTCATGGATGCTTAGCAAAGGAAAATGGCGGTAGGCAACACGAATATCTTCGGGATAGTCTTCGGTGAGTCGCGCCAACACGGGCGCAAGTTGGGCACAGGCTGGTCACTGAAAATCTCCGTATTCGATGAAAGTTACCGCAGCATCATCCGGTCCATGAGTCCAATCCTCATCGCTTACCGGGGGTACAAGGGATTGTTCCGTTGGACCTGGGGTTGGCTGGCGGCTTACGACGGTACAATTGGCATCAGCCTGTTCGGTGGCCATATTGTTTCCTGGGGATGGCGATGCGGCTGGAATAGTTGATACTGCCGTGCTGGCAGGGGTGCTGTCAACCGGTTCTTCGACAGCTTCAGTGCCCGTTTCAGCTGGGGTTTCTGCGGCAGCGCTTGCACAGGCAGCCAGGAATACGTACAAAAATACCAATAAAACAATCGTTTTCTTTAACATAAGGCTCTCAATTCATTCAGATTTGGTTTAATCCCCCAATTTTACCAACGAAATGGGGAGCAGAAATTAGCCCAGTATTAGCCTTCCTATTTCACCATAGACCAGTCGCTTCGAGGCTTCCATTTGTGTAAGCTATGATTTTACGCATGCTACCCGGGGAAGTATTCCTGGGCAGCTGATCCAGGGGGAAAGCCGAAACCATTTCGATCTCGTGATCGTTTTTTTCCTTGATAGTGAAATCTGTTGAAAGGAACAGGTTGACGTGATCGCTTTTATGTTCACCAAGATTGCTGTAAATTCCGATAAATTGCAATTGGTTAAGCACAGCCCCGCATTCTTCTGCAGCCTCGCGGCGGATGGCTTGTTCCAGGGTTTCACGGCGTTGCACACCACCACCAGGTAAAAACCAGGCATCCTGGTAGCTGTGCTTGACCAGGACCACTCTCCCCTGACTGACCATGAGGATTCGCACGCCAAGAGTTACAGGACGGACGATAAACCAGTAAATTCGCAGGAACCAGTGGGCTAATCTAATCAACATCGGGATTTAGGGATGCCAGCAGTTCATCGAAGGAAGTCATCCAGGCGATGGTCTTCAAGAATGATGCCAGAGAATCACTATCCGCATATAGGTCTCGGACTGCTTGCCCAACCGGGTCTTCACCAGCTGCACCGCCCGGTTCATCTGCATAGGCTCCATAGAAGGCAAAGTATGCTTGGTTGAGCTTGCGAATGCGGTAGCCATGCTCCCAAAGAACCTGTCTCTGGGCTTCCATGTATGCCTCAGATTCTTCGACTTTTCCTTCGGCGAGAAGTTGGTCAACGGTGAGACGTGTTTTGCGCATCTCGTCCCTGAAGTCAAATTCCGGTGGAGCTGGTTGTTCACCCGGTTCAGTTGGTTCCTCAGGTGCTGGAGGTGGAGGCAGTAGTTCTGGATAGAAGCGTTCCATGACCGCACGCCCGATCTCTTTCCCAGCCAGAGCAGCTGCAGTCTCATTCATTGTACGCAATTCGGGGCTGGTAAAGTAGTTCAATCCCAGGGGGCGTAAAGAGAGAAAATTGTGGATCCATTCGTGTGCAATCACTTCTGTCAGGAAGTTGATGTTGCTTGTCTCGGTGATCATAGTTGGGTATACGCCAATTCCACCCACATCGACGATCAATGAAGAGACATCAAGCTCCTGGTCAATATGATCCTCGATGGTTGATCGCTGATCAACGTGGATATCCGGTTCCAGGGAAATATTATGCAGCTGCTTAATTACATCCCTGGGGGAGACTATCAGTGCTGTGGGTAGAGGCGTGCTGTGGAAGAGGACCGGTGGTAGGGGTTGGCCTCCAACAGTAAGACCGAGATCAGCGACCACCTCGCTGATCTGTCCCTGGAGGATCGATTCCACGACCGGACCAAGCAATTCACGTTGGGTGTATAAATTGGTCAGCTGCTGGCGGAGCAAGCGGGATGCAAACTCGGGGTTAAGGATTTCAGGATCGGCATAAATTTCATTCAACCGGCGTTCAGCCTGGTCGATCTCATTAATCAAGTCCAGGTAATCGAGGACCAGCTGACTCTGCTCATCTGGTGGCAGGGTCTCGGCAGCACCTAACGCAACCTGAACCAGCTTGGTGCTCAGCGCATTTATCGTCCAGCTGACGTAATCGAATTCAAGGGGGCGTGAAAAAGCCCTTATCCGTTGCAGTTCATCACCCTGGGGATAGTTGCTGAAGGCGAGTAAGAAGATGCCCACCAACACAACCAATACAATCGTAAACCAGCGCTTTATTGACATGGCGGAGATGATACTGTCTTATTTGCTGCCTGTCAAACATGGAAGGTCTGGCATGAGTGCGGATTATTGTTCTCGTGCTATAATGCCCGCACGATGAATTTCTTGATCACAGGAGCTGCAGGCTTCCTTGGTTCTGCATTGGCAAACCGTCTTGCTCGGGAAGGTCACCAGGTGCGTGGACTGGATGACCTGTCCACTGGTGATCCAAGGGCGCTTTCCCCGGATGTGCTCTTCACCCGTGGGGATGTCAACGACCGCCCCAAGCTGTGGACCTTGCTGCAGGAGGTGGATTGTGTCTACCACCTGGCAGCGCGGGTGATCGTAGCCGAATCGGTGCTTTACCCGCGTGAATATTCTGCCGTCAATGTCGGAGGCACAGTCAGCTTGATGGAAGCTATGCGGGATGTCGGTGTAAGGCGGGTGGTTTTCGTCTCTTCAGGGGCGGTCTATGGTGACCAGGGGAAGCAGCCTTTGAAGGAGAGTGCCCCGCCTGATCCCCGATCCCCGTACGCAGTTTCCAAGCTGAGCGCCGAGTATTACGTGCGTACGATCGGGGGCTTATGGGCGATTGAAACGGTCAGTTTGCGGGTCTTTAATGCTTATGGTCCGGGACAGAATTTGCCACCCTCGCATGCGCCGGTAATTCCCAACTTCATCCGCCAGGCAGTTGGTGGGGGTACGTTAGTGGTGCACAGCGATGGAGGCCAGACCAGGGATTATGTTTATGTGGAGGATGTGGTGAATGCCATGGTTGCAGCTGCCACCGCACGTGAAATAAATCGCTTGGTAATCAATGTGGGCAGTGGGGAAGAAACCAGCGTGCGCGAACTAGCCAAGTATGTGCTGGAAACAACCAACAGCAAGGCAGAGGTTATATACAACCCGCGCACGGACCCAGGTGTATCAAGGATGTGCGCGGACCTAACATTGGCCAGGGAACAGCTCGGTTACCGGCCGCGGGTTTCGCTGGAGGAGGGGGTGAGATTGACGCTGGAGAAGGATGCTCGCTTCCAGAATGTTGCAACTCAACCGCTCAGGAAATAAGTTGCAGGATAGGTCCAACCAAAGTGTGCCATCTTCGTATCTGAATATTGCTCTCAAGTCCAGTTTATCCATTACAGTGCGCTTCCCATTGAAGGTTGCATCGGAAAGATTTTTCCGTACCTTGGATGCCATTTCCTTAATTTCTTGCCTGAAATCTTCTGTGAGTTCAATCTTAGATAACTCAGCTTCAAGTCGTTCGCGTTCCTTTTTTAGTTCCTTGATTATCGCAGAGTTATCTTTTATTTTCTCCTGGAAGATTTTTCGGGTGAACTCATCTTCATAAACACCTTCGCTTAGTTCAGTCACCAGTCGTTCAATATTCTGTTCGTGTTCAGTGATCAGCTTCCTTAGTGTTTCTGATCTTTTGCGTTTAGTACCGGTTTTGTCCTTATTTCCCTCAATCAATTTTTCCAGTCCGCCTTCAAGGGCTTGTTCATCAGTTAGAAGGTTACAAATCCAATCCCAGACCAGTGAGTCAATTTTATGACAAACACTTGAGTGGTTGTGGGTCGGACATTGGATTTTCACCGGATTTTTCCAAAGGGTTGTACATTGGTAGCGTAGATAACCTCCATGATTGTGGCCGACCATCACCTGCCCACATTGACATCTGAAATGCCCAGTCATCAGATATTTGCGTC
>Ga0209536_100001684_pt1 | contig 36223 bp, 28 predicted proteins | sample DeeMarSeWOR28_12_FD_187461 | JGI IMG/M metagenome (GOLD analysis project Ga0209536, IMG submission 187461) | Marine sediment microbial communities from White Oak River estuary, North Carolina - WOR-2-8_12 (SPAdes) (version 2) | ecosystem: Environmental > Aquatic > Marine > Intertidal zone >...
CTCATTAAATACCCTTAGGATCGCCTCCAGTACCGATCCCCCGATGGCGCGTGCCTTATCCGAAATGGTATAACAATAATCGGGATCACCTCTGGGATCAATATCACCGATTTTCAAACCTCGGTGCACCGGGCTTTCTGAGCGAATGAGTCCTCTTAAAACACCGTCAAGGCGAGCCTTAACTTCTGTCTCTCCCACCAATCCGATGACATCATTTTTTTTTACATAATCACCGATTTCCTTCTGGGCATGAAATGTTTCGCTCTCCGGTGCCCGCAAAACTCTCTCTTCTGTGTATCCCCCGATAGAACCGGGAATGCCTGTGCTGGGTTCAGCAGAACCTGAGGTAATAATTTTTCCTAGATTATGACCCCGATTGGTTTCAATAACCATATGAACATCTTTTCCCGCAGAAAAACCCGGACCTAAAGCAATTACCAATTCAGCCTCTTCAGTATGAGTTCCCAAATTTTTCTTTGCCAAAATAGCATCCGCCACCACATCGGCTCGCAGTTTCTCCAATGTATGCCATTGAGGGTCAACCAAAACCGCTATTTCTTTTTTTTTCCAAAGCTTTTTAATATCATCGGCATCAACGGCAAGCACCGCCTTTACATCCTCTACTGTCTTGTGCCCGTCATAAACCGCTTCGCAAAAAGAAACCTCGCGCCTCACCGCCAAGGGATTTTCTATTTCAAGCATAAAAATGCGGTGAAGATTAGCCATATACAGTCGCCAGGCAACAGCGCTGGCCATCTCCCCTGCGCCTTTGATGCAGATTACGAGCTCGTTTAGTTTAATCTTTTAACCTCCCTTTTTTGCTTCAGAGAACAGATAACAGATGACAGAAGACAAAAGTCAGGTTCCACTAACTAAAAACCAGCGACCAGTCGCCAGTCACCAGTAACTAGTGACCAGAAACCAGAGACCAGCGATCTGCACCCTTTAACGCAAAACCCGGAATCCGTAATCCATATCTGTCTTGTTGCTACAGAATCTCTTCGCTGTCAAAATCGTGCTCGGATGTTCCGCCCGATTTTTCGTATCCGGCGATCCATTCGTGGATTCGATCTTCGCCGTAAACTTTTCCCCAGGCTTCTACAATTTCGTTGACCGGAATGTCTGCATAAGTGCCATGAAAGTCGACATACTCCATAAATTGTTTTTTTTCCGTATTGTAAGGATGAAAAATGGAATCTTCGTGCCCATTGAATTCAAGGGGGATAACTTTATGTTTTTTGCACAGCTCAATATTAAAGGCAGGGGTTGCCTTCACCCAGTTGTCATTAAGATAAAACTCAACGAAACCGTGATAGACAAACAAATCGGAGCCCAGAAATTCAAGCAATTGCCTGGTAGCCAAATGGTTGCGAACAGTGGCAAACCCGACTCTGGAGGGGATTCCACAGGTCCTGCCTAGTGCACAAAGAAGTGAAGCTTTGCCAACACAAAACGCTCTGCCGCTCTTTAAGACATTACTGGCGCGGTAGTGATCAGGACGATAAAAGGGAAGATAGGGATTGTACCAAATCGGATCTCTCACTGCATAATATAGTTTCACAGCTTTTGAAATCGGATCTTCATCGGCGCCTTTGATGGCATCCTCAGCATAACGAACGATTTCTCTATTATCACTATCAATAATTTTCGTTGGTTCAAGATATTCCCTAAATTTAAGGTTCATTGTTTGTGCCTTTTCTAATGATAAGGTCTGCTGGATATTAGATTTGTTTATTTACACAAAAATTCGAAATTCGAATATCAGAAAATATAACCATTCGTTAAAATATTCAAAGAGTAGCTTAAGATTCTCGCTTTTCCTGTTTCGTCATAGAAATTGTTCTGCCCCTGTGATAACATCTTAAAAACTTGAAACGAACTCGGATGCGCCGGAACCAAAAAAAATATTTATCACGAAAGCACCCCGGTTAAACAGTAAAAGCTTTAACGGGGCGGCCGAAAAAACGAAAACACTAGAAAATATGAAATAACTTGTATCAAATGTCTTGGAAAAAACCAACCGCCGGGATTATCTTAGCTGCCGGGGAGTCCGTCAGATTCGGACAAACCAAGCAGTTGCTTAAGATAAAAAATAAATATCTCATCGAATGGGTGCTTGAAGCTTCTTTAAATTCGCATCTTGACCAGGTCATTCTGGTGCTGGGTCACGAACATCAAAAAATATTACATGCTTTAGGAAAAAAAATAAAACACCCGCGTCTTCAGGTCGTCGTCAATCCTAACTATAAACAAGGTCAAAGTCTTTCCCTCAGGGTCGGATTTGAAAAAATTCGAGATGAATTTCAATCGGTGATGTTCCTATTAGCAGATCAACCAATGGTAGATAAAAAAACCATCAACGACTTGTTGGAAAAATTTTGGGCTTCCAACAAAGACATTTGTGTTCCGATTTACCGTGGAAATAGAGGAAATCCGACTATTTTCGGTAAAAGATTATATGATCAGTTGTCACAAGTCGAAGGTGACGTGGGTGCCAGAGAAATTATCCAATCGCATCCAGACCTCGTATTGCAGGTCGTCATCGACAATCCGCTATTTTTTTTCGACGTCGATACACCGGATGATTTCAGTAAACTCAATTCTTTGATGTCTTAATCCGAATGAAACCTTAATGCATGGCATTGGGTATGATGAGTGCCAATTGGGGGAAAATAATCAATATGATGATGCTGAGGATACAGGCTAATAAGAAAAAGCTGACGCTTTTGAAAATAGTGGCAAGACCGATATCCGGAGCAAGGGCTTTGACGACATAAATATTAACACCGACCGGTGGTGTGATTGCCCCCATGGTAGTTACCATGCATAGGATAATCGCATACCAAATCGGATTAAAACCAAGCGCAGTACCTAAAGGGAAAAAAATTGGAATGGTAAGTACTAAAAATCCTAATGCATCCATGAAACAACCGCCCAACAGATAAATTATCAAAATGATGGTCAGGATAATATGCGGTGAAACCGGTAAAGACGCGGCAAAGTCAGCTACAATAAACGGCAATCGAGTTACGGCTAAAAAACGGCCAAAAATAATAGCCCCGGTAACCAACATGTAAACCATGCAAGATATTTTTAAGGTTTCTCTCACCGAACGCATAAAAGCTTCCCAGGTCAACCTTCTGGTTGCAATGGATACAACAAGCGTGAAAAAAACTCCGGCTGCACCAGCTTCGGTAGGTGTAAAGAGCCCGACATACAATCCTCCGATCACCAGTGTAAATATGGTTACGGCTTCGATAACTCCGATCAGTGCTTTAAATTTTTCTACCATACTGGTTTTCGGACCGGCAGGGCCATATTCCGGGAATATCCAACAAATAGTGATAATTGTGGCCACAAACAGCAAGCCCAAAACAACGGCCGGCAATATACCGGCGAGAAAAAGCTTTAAAATAGATTGTTCCGTCTGTAAACCAATGATAATAAGAACCACACTCGGCGGCATGACGGTCCCCAGCGTACCGCCGGTGACAACCGTTCCACTGCTCAACCGTGAATCATAATTATATTTTTCCATCTGGGGTAAAGCGACTGTGCCCATTGTCGCCGCTGTGGCTGTATTTGAACCGCAGATGGCTGAGAACAGCTCATCGGCACCAATGGTAGCAATTGCCAGGCCTCCCCGCCAGTGCCCCATCCATTTATAGGCTGCATCATAGAGCCGCTCGGCAATGCCGGCACTAAAGGCCAGATATCCCATAAATATAAACAGGGGTATAACTGTAAAGCCATATTTTGAAAAAGTGCTCCAAAGGTCGGCACCAATCATATTTGCAGCTGCGGGAAAAGAGACAACATAAGAAAATCCGCAAAACCCCACCACCGCCATTGCGAATCCTACAGGCATGCCAAGCAGAAAGAGAACAATTAGAAGTACAATGATGCCGATGATTCCGACAATTGCTAAATCCATTTATTCTTCTCCCTTCTTGGCAAAAAATAGCTTTAAAAATTCTACTAGCATAACAAAGGAAAGGAGAAAACAGCCCAGCGCAACACCGTATGTAAACGGGTAATAGATTATCCGAAGAGTCTCAGTAATCTCGCCCGTTTTCCAGAGTGTGGTCGCATATTTGGAAATTTGCCAACCGGCAATGGCAAAAAAGGCCGCGCAGATAAAAAAATTGCTGCCATTGAGAATTTTCTGCGTTCTCTCGGAAAATCGATTCACCAAAATATCAACCGAGGTATGGCCTTTTTTCATCTGGGTGTAACCCAATGCAAATGCGGTTGTAATGGCACCAAAGAAACCCATCAATTCAAAGGTGCCCTTGATCGGTATCCAGACAATTCGCGCAATGATGTTGGCACAGGTCACCAATATCATTGCCGCCATACAAATACCGGCAATCCAGATAAATACTTGGTTTATAATCTGGTTTATTTTTTCCAAAACGACCATGGCATGTCTCGTATTCCCACGCACAATCATGTGGCATAAAACATGGGTGAAAACGGACTGCGGAGATTCGGCGCTCCGCAATCCGTTTTAAGAATCGTCTTTTTCCTTATTTGGAATGTTTTTTAATCAGCATTTTCATTTCTTTGACAATCTCTTCAGCCGGCAATCCTTTGCTGTTCGCATTGGCAATCCATTCGTCCGTAAGTGGCGTAAGCTTGGCATCCCATTTTGCCTTTTCAGCAGCGGAAAGCTTAATAATTTCGACATTTTGTGTCTTTACCGACCAGTCCATAGCCTCCTTGACATGATTATCCATATAATTGCCCGTCCATTCCGACTGCTCGATTCTCAGATCCTCAATAACCTTTTGAACATCTTCGGGCAACTTTTTCCAGCTATCGCGGTTCATTACGACCGCGAAGGGATAGATAACCGTATCCGTCAGTGTCACATACTTACAGGTTTCCGCAAATTTGAAGTCTTTCATAACCTCAAGCGAGGAGTAAAGTCCTTTGACAACTCCTTTTTGCAAAGCCTCAACGGTTTGCGGCATCGGCATTCCGACCGGATTAGCTCCCCAGGCACCCAGAATCTGAGCAGCCCCACCGGATGCTCTCAAGTCGAGTCCCTGGAGGTCATCCAAGTTTCTGATGGGCACCTTCGACATGATATTGGTGGGCGCCGTCGCAAACATGGCCAATACTTTTACCTGTTTGAATTCATCCGGTTGGTATTTGTTCCACAAATCCCACAGCACCAAACTGCCGACCCGCGCATTAGGTATGCCAAGGGGCAAACTGGTTGCATTGGTGACAATAAAACGACCCGGCTGATACGCCATGCACAAATTGCCAATATCAGCCTGTCCCGCAATGACACCATCCATCATGTTTTTGGCACTCAATAAAGTTTCTCCGGGATACGTGTTCACAACAACTTTTCCACCCGTGCGACTTTCAACTTCTTTTTTCCACCTCTCCATCTGCACGCATGGAAATGTGGGTGCCGGCGGAAAATTGGCATAGCTGAGCTTGATCTCCGCGGCTAAAGTAGGAGTTGGCGCTAGGGCGATTGTCATTAAGGTTAACACAAAGATTCCCAGAATAATCAAACTTAGTTTTTTCATACTTCGTCCCTCCTTTCTCTGGTTTAGGTTTTAAATGGCTACATGTTCACTCTCATACCACTTAAGCGTTAAGCCATTGAAACTGCAAAGCACCCGGCAACATCGACAACAAATTGTCGATGTAGGACCGCCAAACGTCTACTCTTCGATGACGCATTGCTCAGCGTCTTCTTTGCCCACCTCTTGCCCGCACAAATCCAAACCCTTTTTCTCTCTGATGGCAGCCAAGACTCTTTCCGGTGTAATGGGGAGATCTTTAATGCGCACACCGACAGCGTCATAAATTGCATTGGCAATGGCAGGCGCTGTGGGCACACAGCCCGGTTCCCCAATACCCTTGGCGCCAAAGGGTCCATCTTTATCATAGGTTTCAAGAACCGGAGCTTCGATGGGAATCACATCTTTGGCGGTCAGAATCTTATAATCCCTGAAGTTTGGATTCATATTCTCACCTTTTTCAAGGATAACCTGTTCGGTCAGGGCATATCCAAGGCCCATCATTACACCACCGTAGACCTGTCCTTCCAAAAGCATGGGATTAATTGCTTTGCCGACATCGTGTGCCGCCACATAATTGAGAATTTTGACTTTCCCTGTTTCTTCATCCACTTTTACCTTAACACCGTGAGTACCGAAAGTATAGGTCATCGACATATTGCCCCGAAAATCTTTGCCCATATTTTCGTTGGCAGGATCATAGAAGTATTCCGCCATCAACATTTGTCCGCCGTGGCTGAAATGGGCTTTTCTGAGCAGTTTTCCGATCTCGATGCGCTTTTCGGAATCATCCTGGTGCTGTATGTGTCGGTCAAGAAGCTTTAGCTTTTCAAGAGGTGCTTCAAGTTGTTTGGCAGCCAGTTCGAGTAGTCTGGCTTTAATTTTCTTTGCCGCTCCTAAAGCCGCATTGCCGGCAACAAACGTGGTCCGGCTGGCATGGGACCCCACATCCCAAGGGCAGACATCGGTGTCCGTGTGAATCACATGTATATCTTCTATCCGCAGACCAAGTTCTTCGGCCACGATTTGAGCAATGACCGTATCGGAGCCCTGACCCATATCCGTGGCGCCGGTGAATAGATCTATTTTACCGAAGTCATCCATTTTGATAATGGTACCGCAGCCATCGGATTTGTAAACCCTGGCACCGCCGCCCACATGAATCAGGGAAGCAAAACCGATGCCCTCACCTTCTCCTTTGGGTTTTTCCCACCCAAGTTTTTCTTTGACTGCATCCATGCAATCTTCGAGTCCGCAAGTCGTTATCCGCAATCCCTGAGTCGAGACATCTCCGGGTTTGTTCGCATTAATCCGACGAAATTCAATCGGGTCGATCCCTGCTTTCTCCGCCAGCATGTCCATTGTGCTTTCGATGGCAAAGGTGGCTTGGGGATTACCATATCCTCGCATCGCTTGGGCATAGGTGTTGTTGGTATACACACACTTGGCCTCATAACGAACATTGGGTACCCGATAAAGGGTGGTGATGGGCATCATCATCACCGAAGGCGTGGTTGCACCCCAGGAGGTATAAGCGCCGTTGTCTAAAATCATATTTATATCACGGAAAAGAAGTTTTCCATTTTGATCACACCCCTGGGAAATATAGGTAATTGTAGGTTGGCGGGTCGAGGTGGCCATAAATTCCTCTGTACGATCAAATTCGACTTTTACCGGAAGGCGCGTGTGATAAGCCAACAAAATGGCGATATATTCGTAGGCATACGTATCCAATTTACTTCCGAAACCACCACCGATCACCGGCTTGATCACGCGAACTCTATTGCCCTTTAATCCCATGGCCGTGAGGGCATCCAAAAAATCCTTTTGGGCCAGCGAGGGGATTTGTGTGTTTGAATAAATTTTGAGATTATTGGCCGGATCAAACTCAGCAATAGCGCCGCTGGCGCCCAAACAGCAATGGGTCACCCAGGTGGTAGAAAACCTGTCTTCCACATTGTGGGTGGACTCTTTTTTGGCCGCATCCACATCCCCGTAGTGAAGCTTCCATGGCATCCTTAGTACATTGGTTTTATGTTCTTCATGGATTAGGGTAGCGCCCTCTTTCATGGCTTCCTCAGGGTCGAAAATGGCGGGTAGGGGTTCGTATAGGACCTCAATACGATTCAAGGCCTCAGCGGCCGTTTCGGGATCAACGGCTGCCACGGCGGCGACTTCATCCCGATAGGAACACACCTTACCCTTTTTCAACGGACGATTATCTTTGTAGACGCCCATTTTTATGTCAGGGATATCTTCTCCGGTCAACACACAACGAACCCCCGGCAGCTGCTTGGCTTTTGACGTATCGATACTGAGGATTCTGGCATGCGGGAATTTGCTGTAAAGAATTTTTCCGTAAAGCATGCCGGGAAGTTTCATGTCTTGGATATATTGAGCGCGACCCGTTGCCTTCTCAACGGCATCGATTTTCGGAACTCGTTTGCCGACTGAGCAAAAATTTTGCATATCTTGTGCTCCTCTTCTTTTATTAAAATCAGCCAAAAGATGCAGGTTTTGAAGTATTTCTAGTCTCCTCGGTCCCCTTCTTCCGATCTAAATGCAACCACATGCGGTTCTTGCGTTGCATGACCGCTGACAGATTTTATAGAATCGACAATTTGAATATAGCCGGTGCATCGGCAAAGATTTCCGGCAATGGCCTCCTTGATTTCTTCTTCATTGGCATTGGGATTTTCATCCAATAGGGCTTTGGCCGACATGATCATACCCGGCGAGCAAAAGCCGCATTGGATACCTCCATTTTCAACAAAAGCCTTTTGAATCGGATGGAGCGTGCCATCAGGGGATGCAAGCCCCTCAATCGTCATCAGCTCTTTACCGTCTATTTCTGCAGCTAAATACAGGCATGAATTCACCGCATTTCCGTCAACAATAACCGTACAAGCCCCACATTCTCCACTGCCACAACCTTCTTTCGTTCCAGTATAACCGAGTTCTTCGCGAATCAGATGGAGCAACGTCCAGTGGTCCTCAATCGCCATATTCATTTTATTACCATTAAAAACAAATGCTATTTCTCGTGACATTTAAAAAGTCTCCTATAATGAATTCGGAAATCGGAATGCGGAATTCTGCTTTCGATCTTGCACGGTTGGCTTCTCTATAATTCGCTCCCACTGAAGTTCCCGCTTTTAAGAGTTGAGTGCCGATAATGTTTGCCTCACGGGTATTAGGAAGTGATGCAACGAGTTTAATTATATTCAATGCGAATTTTTTCGCTCTTTCTTTTAAATCTTTCTCTTCCATAATTCACCAATATCGAATTCCGACTTCCGCATTCATTTTTCCGCATTCCGCATTCCCACTTCCGCATTCCGAACTGCCCTTTCAAGAGCTTTCATCCCCATGCGTTTAACCAGGACAGCGACCATCTCTCGCCGATACCAGGCCACTCCCCGGATACTGTCTCGGACTTTAGATTCCTCGCCGGCAATCTTTCCGGCCTCGGCCAAGATTTCCTCAGTAATCGTTTTACCGACGAGATGTTTTTCAGCTTGCAACGCTCTGATCGGTGTTGGTGCGGCCACACCCAAACTTATTCTGGCTTTGGCACACGTTTCCATATCATCTTCCAAACTCAGCAAGACACCCACCCCGAGCATGGGCAGCTCCATAGCTTCCCGTCTGCCGTGTTTGATGTATGCACTTCCGGTGCGCGGAAGAAGTCGCGGAACGACAATTTCGGTAAGAATTTCCCCTCTTTCCAGATCACATTGACCCGGCCCAAGGAAAAAGCGCAAAAGAGCGATCGACCGCTGTCCCTTAGTTCCGTAAATATTCGCTTTTCCGTCTAAGGTTATCAAAGGAATGGCACCATCAGCCGATGGGACCGCATTAACCAGATTTCCACCGATGGTGGCCACATTACGAATTTGAATCGACCCGATATTTTTTACTGCATCGTAGAGAATCGGGTAATGCGCCTGAACCAGCAGCGAGGTTTCAATCATGCGATGGGTGACAAATGCACCGACATAAAGCTCTCCGGTCTCGTGATTTAAAAAGGGACGATCCTGCCCGATGATGTGCTTCAATGAGATTAGATAATCCGGAGCTAATTTACCCTCTTTGATCTTCACGAGAACATCGGTGCCCCCTGCGATATATTTTGCCCGTTCACCATAGGATTGGTGCAATGAAATGGCCTCATCTAAAGTTTTAGGAACAAGATAGGTAAATTTTCGCATAAAATCCCTCTATTGTGGTCGGTTATCGAAAAACCGCTTGGACTTTCTCTCCGATCTCGGCAATGAACAGTAATCCATAATCTCCACCTGACAGCTGACCATGATTTGTTTTTTTATTTCATTTTGTACTTTCTTGGCAAGCTCCGGTCGGTGCGATGGGTCAAATTCCTCGCAACACTCCAACTTAATGGTCATATAATCTTTTCCATCCTCTTTTCGGTCCAGATGAACCTGATATTCACAATTGGCTTCAGGAATGGTGGAAAGCACTTCATCGATCTGACCGGGATAAATATTTACCGCACGAAAAATGACCATGTCATCCGAACGCCCCAGAATTCTGTCATGCATGGGCAGAATATTACCGCAGGAGCACGAATGATCAATCGCCCGGGTTAGATCCCGTGTGCGGTAGCGAATAAGCGGGGCCGCCTCTTTACAAAGCGTCGTAACCACCATTTCACCGATTTCACCGGCTGGAACCGGCTCTAGCGTTGAAGGGTCCAAGATCTCCAGCAAATAGTAATCCGCCCAGTAATGGATTCCTTCATGTCTCGGGCAATCAAGTCCCGTACCCGGTCCATAAAGCTCCGTCATGCCCGGAATGTCGAACATATCCTCCAGTCCCAGCAATTCCTTAATACGCTTGCGCATGGCATCGCTGCTGCGCTCCGATCCGAAGATCATTTTCCTCAGCGCGATTTTGTTTTTTAGATTTCTGCGGTTGACCTCTTCAGCCATCAACAGGCCCATGGATGCCGTACAGCACATCACCGTTGATTGCAGATCCACTAAAAATTGGCATTGCATATCGACATTGCCGGGGCCAACCGGAATGGCCATGGCGCCGAACCTCTCGCATCCCATTTGAAATCCGAAACCAGCCGTCCATATTCCGTAACCAACGGCAATTTGAACTCTATCCTCATCGGTGAGTTCAGCCATCTCGTAACATCTGGCAAAAAAATGGAGCCAATCATCCAAATCCTTTTGGGTATAGGCCAACACCTTACGTGTACCGGTAGTACCGGATGAGGCATGAATTCGAACCACTTTGGACTCCGCAACAGATAACAACGGAAACGGATAGCCCTCTTTGAGGTCATCCGCTGCTGTAAAGGGAAGCTTTCGGATATCATCTAAGGTTTGGATATCATGCGGGCGGACACCGGCATCGTTAAGTCGTTTGCGGTAAAAGGGAGATCCCTGGTAGGCATGATTCACCGTCCATTGCAGGCCCTTCAGTTGATGGGTTTCAAGCTCCTTGATGTCTTTAAATGATGGCATGAAGGTGTTACCCATTTTCATCTCCTTTTTCAATCAATTACAGACCATATGATCAACCCACTGGCTTTTTCTTTCTTGAACCACGAACCTTATCAGTTTCTTCCAAATCCACCTTGAGTGTGACCGGATCAACGACAACACCATAATCTTCCTGCGCCCGCTTAATGCTCACGCAATCGTTAAACACATCCGCTGCAACCGCCTCCGGATCTCGCTCCAGCGGATCGCCATATCCGCCTCCCCCGGCACTATGAAATTGGATGACATCTCCTGACTGACACAGGGTCAGTCCGCTGGGATCACCGGATTGGTCGTTAATCAAAAATTGAGCCTTTGCGCCTGCTTTTGCGCCAAAGAGACCCTGGGGTGGATAACGAAACCGCCCGGCTTGCACAGCTATCGTCGTCGGCGCTTGGGGTGCCGATTCATCATCCGGGACTCGAATCACCATTTTTCTGCCCAACCCTCCCCGCATTTTTCCGGGCCCACCGGAATCGCAAACCAGACTGCGCTCCTCTACGATCAGCGGCGTATCGCTTTCAAAAATTTCCACCGGCGTGTTGGCACCATTGGCTGGAAAAATGGCACAGTGATGCCCGTCCATCCGGCTGCTGGCTCCCAGGCCGCCCCCCCGGATAATCATGGTTAGCCAAGGTTTGCCGTTGTGTCGTTTTCCATAAAAAATGTTGGTCTGGGCCGGTGTGCCGCCGCTTTCGGCAATGATATTATCCGGTGTTGCACCGGCCAGTGCCTTGAATACCATTTCGGTCATAAAATGACCAATCTGCATCCTTGCCGCAACAGGAGCCGGGAACTTGCAATTGACAACACTTCCCTCAGGGGCCGTCATCTTCACCGGACGAATGGCACCCTCATTAATTGGAATATCCGGATCAAAGGCGCTTTTGATGGCCATAAAGACATAGGCGTAAGTGAAATTGTAGACCACATTTCCGCCCCAATCCACCTGGGCGGAGGTACCGTCAAAGTCGATAGAGATATCGCTGCCTTTAACCGAAACCGTAAGCTTAAGGCTAATATCTTTTCGGTTTCCCGCGCCTTCGATGATACCATCATAGGGATACACACCATCCGGAATCTTGAAGATGGCCGCACGCATGCTTTTTTCCGTACGATCGATAATTTCATCGGCCAAATCATCCAGCGTATCCAAACTTTCGTCTTCCAACATCTCAATAATCTTTTGAGAGCAAACATGATTAGCAGCCGCCTGGGAGCGGATATCACCGGTAACCTCCTCCGGTGTTCTGACATTCCAGCGTATCATATTCAATATAGGTTCATTCAATACACCGGCATCGTAAAGCTTCAACGGAGGTATAAAAAGGCCTTCCTCATAGACCTCTCGATTATCGGAGGAAACCCTTCCACCGATATCAGAGTGATGAAAAACACATGCCGTAAAGGCTACCGGTTTGTCTTTGTAAAAAATCGGGCTCAACACACAGACATCGTTGAGATGGCCCGCCAACAACCAAGGATCGTTAACAATAAATACATCTCCCGGCCGATATTCTTCCAGCGCAATAGAATTGATAATCGTTTTAACGCCGAGCGCCATGGCACCGGCTTGTCCCGGCGTGCAAAACGTTCCCTGGACCAATTCCTGGCCGCGGCTGTCCGTGAACATACACGTATAATCGTGGGCATCCCGAAGAAGGCTTGAAAAGGCCGTTCGGGAAACGGAAGCATCGGCTTCATCAACTATCGAAACCAACCTTCGCCAGAGTATCTCAAGAGTAATGGGATCAAACTTGGAATGCGGAATGTTATTTGTCCCTTCTTTCTCCATCACTGTTTTCCTCAAAAAATTTGTTTTTCATTAACATCTGAAGTTTCACATGCCCTATTTTCTATCTCTCAATATACCTACCGCTTCTTTTTCTCATCTATCTGCAGAACAGACAATTGGTTTTTAACTCAATTGGGGTACCAAGTACACCCTCCCCATTCAGCTTTCCGCCTTCCGATTTCATTTTTCCACATTCCGCATTCCCACTTCCGCATTCAAATCGATCCATACAAATCCATACTCATCAATTGAAGCATTTGCATCTTCACCGATGATAATTGTCGATTCTTTCTCTTCTATAATTGCCGGTCCTTCAAAACTTGTGCGCGGCAAAAGCTTGAGACGGTCGTAAACTTTAAAAGGGATAAATTCCTTTTTAAGCAAAGAAAATGCCCGGCGCTCACCTTTGATACCATCATCGAGAGAGCCCTCAGCATTCTCTAAGGGCGGTATTCGAAACGGCCGTTCTGGAAGGCTGGCTCTGACCTTAAATGTAACAAATTCTACCGGAGTTTCGGGATAAGTGCGCCCGTACAGTTTCTTGTAAACACCATCGAATAATTCTCTAATTTGTTCTTTTTTCCAGTGATCAAATGGTTTGCTTTCAATGGACAAATCAGTCTCTGCACCTTGACCAACAAATCGCATCATCAGCGTACGTTCAAATATGACACTCTGGTCTTTGTCGGCCTCCTGAAGTATCGCAGCCCCTTCGCGTTCGAGTTCCACGAAAAGCCGTTCAATTTCATTAAAATCAGCATCATCCAAAGCAACACGGTGGCTTCGTGACAGGTCAAAGGCAACCGGTGCCGTAAAAAAGCCGAGTGCGGATCCAACTCCGGCCATTGGCGGTACAAAGATACGCGGCGCACCGATCTTTTTAGCCAACCCATAGGCATGGACAGGACCGGCACCACCAAAAGCAGAGATGGTAACGATCTTGGGATTACCTCCCTTTTCGGCAATATGCGTTTTGGCGGCAGCCGCCATGGTCTCGTTAATCAAGTCATGGATACCAAAGGCCGCTTCTGTAACAGTGGTTCCAAGGGGTTTGGCAACTTTTTCTTGAATCGCTTTTTCCGAAGCCAACGGGTCAAGGGGCATGGTGCCGCCCAAAAAATAATTGGGATCCAAATAGCCTAACATCAGGTCTGCATCTGTGACTGTCGGCGCTTGCCCCCCTCGACGATAACAGGCCGGTCCGGGATCAGCACCGGCGCTTTCCGGACCAACTTGAAGAAGGCCCATTTTACTCATTCTTGCGATGCTGCCGCCACCGGCCCCGATTTCCATTAGGTCCACCACCGGCACCTGAATCGGCAAACCGCTGCCTTTTTTAAAACGTTGAACACGACCTACTTCAAAGGTGGAAACCAGTCCAGCCTGGCCCTTTTGGATCAAACAGGACTTTGCTGTCGTCCCGCCCATATCAAAACAAAACATATCTTTGATCTGAAACATCCGCCCATAGTGTTGGGAAGCAATGACCGCCGCCGTAGGACCGGATTCGATGATCCGCACCGGGAACTCCCGTGCGGTTTCCACTGATGTGATACCCCCGCTGGAAAGCATGATGAACAATTTACCGTTGAAGTCTAAAGACGCTAGTCGCGATGAGAGCTTTTGAAGATATTGGGCGGTAATGGGCTTGACATAGGCATTGGTGGCGGTTGTGCATGTTCTTTCGTATTCTCGGATTTGAGGCAATACTTCAAAAGAAATGGATAAAGACAGGTCCGGTGATTCTTTATTGACAATTTCTTTAATCTTAATTTCGTGTACCGGATTTTCATAGGAGTTAATCAGGCAAACAGCCAGAGATTCAATCCCTAAATCGAGCAACTTGAAAAGTACGCGTTGAACCTCTTGGGTGTCTAAATCTTTGATCACGCGGCCATCACTTGTAACCCGTTCGGAGACTTCCTGCCGAAGGTATCTGGGCACCAGCGGAAGCGGGTATTCGGCGAAAATATCATAGGCATCGTATCGAAGTTCGCGACCGAGCTCCAAAACATCCCGAAACCCCATGGTGGTAATCAGGCCTGTTTTGGCGCCTTTTCGTTCAAGGATTGCATTGATGACCAGTGTCGTGCCATGAATGATTTCACGAATATGGGGCATAAATCCGGGTGTACGCTCCAGCAACTCCCGGATGCCCAGCTCTACCGCATCTGACGGATCCGCCGGGGTGGTCAGACATTTGTTAATTTGAAACTCTCCGGTTTCATCATTGACCAGCACAAAATCAGTAAACGTACCGCCGATGTCACATCCCAATCTGTAGGATCCGTTACCCACTTGAACCTCCCCTTTTGAATTCGGAATGCGGAATGTGGAAGTCGGAATGTTACTTAACTCGGAATTCGGAATGCGGAATGCGGAATTTGGAAAGTTTATTTGGATTTTTTCCCTATTGTCGTAAAAATTGCGACTAATTCGTCCGCTTCTATAAGTAATTCCTCTAATAGCTCGCCTTTCGCAACTCCTGATTCCTTTATAAGTTCTAACCAGTAAAGTGATTCATCTGCTTCTTGCTCGACTATACCAATTTTAGATCTTTATCTTTCATTATTCACCACTTCCGCATTCCGCATTCTCACTTCCGCATTCCACTCTATTTCCCATTCCCCATTCCGCATTCACACTTAAAAGATGCTCGGTTCCTGCCACTCGCCAAAGATCTCCCGAAAGACACCGGCCATCTCTCCCACCGTAGCATAGGCACGGCAGCAATCGACCAAGAAAGGCATGACGTTTTTTCCGTCTCGCGTCGCCTTTTCCAATTCCTTCAGCGTACGCGAAGCCTCATTATTGTCTCGGGTACGACGCAGCTCTTTTAAACTGTAAATTTGCTTATCCACCCATTGTTCGTTGTATTCGTGCAGTTCGACATCGGTTTGATCTTTATCACCGTCGGTATATTTGTTGACACCGACCTTGATGTACTCTCCCTTCTGGAGCCCTTTCTCATATTCATAAGCTTGCTGGGATACTTTGCGTTGAATATAACCGCTGGCTACCGCGTGCACCATGCCGCCTTTCTGCTCGATTTGTTTCATTTCTTCCATAATCTTGTCTTCCATCTGTTTGGTCAAGGTCTCAATGAAATAAGAGCCGGCAAGTGGATCCACGGTGTCCCGTAAACCTACCTCATCCATGATAATTCCAAGTGTCCGCAGCGATAAGAGGGCAGCTCTAGGGGTGGGAATGGTATAGGCCTCATCAAAAGAACATAGTGCTGTGGTCTGGGCACCGCTGAGAGCGGCTCCCAGCGCATAAAATGCCCCCCGAATAATGTTATTTTCCGGCTGCTCTTTGGTCAGGCCGCTGCCGCCGCCACCGAAAAGACCTCTTAAGAATAGCTTTTTCTTATCCTGAACCCCATAATCTTCTTTGAGCATCTTCGCCCAAAGCTTTCGGGCGGCACGGAACTTGGCAATCTGCTCCCAGAGGTTGCCGAAGACATTCAGATTGAAGGAAAAACGTCCGACGAAGTCTTCGGCTTTCAATCCTCGCTCCATTACATTTTCGATATAGGCTCTGGCGATTTCAAAGGCACAGGCGATTTCCTGGACAGGGTTGGCGCCGGATTCCCGAATATGATATCCGCAAACACTGACCGGATTGCAGCGTGGCAGTTCTTTGACCGAGTATTCAATGGCATCACCCACCAACCGCACAGCCGGTTCCACTGGAAATACCCAGGCCCCCCGACCGATCATCTCCTTGAGAATGTCGTTTTGGGGTGTGGCGCTGATTTTTTCTTTGGCATAGCCGAATTTTTCAGCCATGGCCTGATACATAGCCAACATGATACTGGCAACCGCATTAATGGTGAGGCCGGAGCCGATTCGATCCAAAGGTATGCCATTAAATGCGGTTTCAAAGTCACGCAAGGAGTCCACCGCCATTCCAACTCGGCCAACTTCGCCCAAAGCTTTGGGGTCATCGGAATCATACCCCATTTGGGTGGGGAGATCGAAAGCCACATTCAATCCAGTCTGGCCGTGGGAAATCATTAATTTAAATCGCTGATTGGTCTCTTCCGGTGTACCAAAACCGGTGTATTGACGGGTTGTCCAGGCTCTGGTACGATAGCCTTGCGGATGCAGGCTTCGGGTAAAGGGGTATTCTCCGGGATCACCCAAATCCTTTTCATACTCAAAACCGACTTCTTCGAGGTCTTTGGGTGTGTATACCGGTTTTACCTGAATGCCGGATTGATAGATCACTTCCTGAATCGCATCTTTTTCATCTTTAATATATTTTGCTACGCCCATTTTGATCCTCTCATACATGAATTTGAAGCTTTCTTGAAATATGCAACCTATTCCTATGCAGCTTTCTTGGCGACGTTTTTGATGCCGGCAACGATTTCATCAAACGGCGTACCGCCCGGAAAAACGCCTTGAATACCCATTTCTTTTAATTTCGGAATATCTTGTTTGGGAATAACACCGCCGACGACAACTGGAATGTCTTCGAGTCCTTCCTGCTTCATCAATACCAGCAGCTTTTGACCAATCGGAATATGTGCACCGGACATAATGCTGAGACCGACAACATCAACAGCCTCCTGGACTGCGATGCGAACAATCTGATCTACACTCTGATGAAGTCCGGTATATACTACTTCCATACCGGCATCGCGCAAGGCGAGCGCTACGATTTTGGCGCCGCGATCATGCCCGTCTAGTCCGGGCTTGCCGACAAGTATTTTTATCTTCCTTTCAACCATTTTTAACCTTTTTGTCAGATTGATTATTAGTGGATAAACTGATTTCAGCCTTATTTTTGGTTATCATAGTATTTCAATACCACGCCCTGACCCCTTAAGATATGATCTCTGACCAGCTGCTCCACACCATCGCCATCTCGCTTTCGAATGAATTTCAGCATCAGCTTATGGTCTTCATTACTTATTTTGGCCATCTTGGCATCTTTTAAAATCATGACTCTGAACCGGTAGATCTGATCCCGGAGGCCATTGATCATGTTGATTAGTTTAGGGCTTTTGCTAAGGGCATAGAGCAAATCATGAAAATCGGTATTGATCCGCGTTAAATCATCTAATTGTTCTTTTTCAAGGCACTTTTCAAATTCGCCAATCTTCTTATCCAACGGATCGAGCTCTTCCATTTTGTGCTTAACGGCCGCCAGTCTGGCAGCGTATCCTTCCAAAACACTACGGATACCGAAGGTCTCTTCAATGGTCTGCCGGTTTAACTCCAATACGGTGAAACCACCCCGCGGTTGCCGCTCAATGAGCTCCTCACGCTCAAGCTTGTGGATGGCTTCTCTAACAGGCGTTCTGCTGATACCCAGCGACTCCGCGATGTGACTTTCCACAAGCCACTCGCCCGAAGAAAGGTTGCCCCTGATAATCGCCTGCTTGAGGCTGTCGAAAACATGCTGCCCTAAAGATTTTCTTGCCTGCAGCACCTGCAATGAGCCGAAATCTAAATCTTTTAATTCAACCTTTCTCCGCATTGAATTACCATAAAGAGACTAACGTTTCTTATTAAGACCTCAATTGAGCATTGCTCAACTCGGGTTATATTACACCCTTCTCTTTTAAATGAGAAAGCTCATCCTCGGAAAGGCCTAATTGTTTTCCGTAAATTTCTTGATTGTGTTCGCCAAAGCGAGGTGGAAACGATAGCTGACGATCGCGCTGCTCAACAAAGTCCGTCATATTGGGTGGCGGAGCGAGGGTGATTAATTTTCCAGAGATCGGATCGTCGGCAAACAGCAGTCTTTTTTCAACCAGTGGATCTGAAATAACTTCTCTAATGCTCTTTATCTTGCTGATGGGAACAGTAATCGATGTAAACAATTCAATGAGTTCTTCGGAAGTGCAATTTTTGATGATATTGTTGATTGCTTGATTCAAATTCGTTACATTTGCAATTCGCCCTGCATTTTTTTCGTATTCGGGCTGGTCAAGGGATTTAAACATCTGCTGGGACACAATGGTTTTCCACTGGCGATCATTTCCGACAGCCAGATAAACAAATCCGTTTTTGCTTTGATAAACCGATACGGGTGCGAAAAATTCATGGATGTTTCCGCGGCGCGTAATTGTTTGATCAAAACTGGCGGTAAATGTAATAGGAACGGTAAGCCAGGATACGGAAGATTCAAACATGGACAGGTGGATACAGCTACCTTCCCCGCTTGCCTGTCGCTTAAAAAGCGCTTTCATTAACAACCCATAGGCGTGCTCACTGGTGCCCATATCCGGGAGTGGTATTCCGATTACCTGAGGGTCTCCGTCAGGCTCACCGGTTAGTTCCATCAATCCCGAGCGGGCTTGCAAAATAGGATCGTAGGCGGCTTCATTGCTGTCCGGACCAAAACCGGTTACACCCAGCCAAATAATATCCGGCCTTAGTGCTTTAAGCGATTCGTAATCGATGCCAAGTTTCTTGTAATTGCGCGGCAGCTGATTGGTGGCAAAAATATCAACATCTAGGTTTTGAATAAGGGAGTGGAAAATTTTCTGTCCTTCCTCCTCGGCAAGATTCAGCGTCAATGCCTTTTTTCCAGCATTGATACATAAATAATATGCATTCATGCGCTCTTCATTGAGAACATTTTCACCAATAAGACGATTGGGATCGCCATACACCGGATGCTCCAGTCGGATAACATTCATGCCGTCGTGTGCCAATCGATATGTTAAATAAGGTAGCACTGTGGCCTGTTCGAGGGATAATACAGTTAGATCACTAAACAAATCCATTGGTTTTCTCCGTAACTAATCGTGTTGGGGTCAAAAGAGTATTTACCGGAGGGTGCTCAACCTCCCTGAAATAGGCCGGTCACTAGCTTATTTTGTATACTGTATACAAAGAACACATGTCAAGGGATGATTTCTGTAAGGTGCTTTTAAAAAATGATAAAATTATCTTGACTTTGCAATGGCATCCTTTATAATCATGCCCCAACGCAAGGAAGCAATCTGCCGTTAAGGAGGAATCAGTTATTGTTGGTAGCCAATGGATACTGTTATCTGCTTCCTTGCGTTTTTTTATTCACGGTTTAAATCCCTTTTATTTGTCAATAATCTATTTACCCGGTTTGGAATATTATTTGATAAAATAAAAATGCTCATATCTTTATATTTTTCAATTTTATTTATTTTATGTGGTATCTGTCTGCTGATTTTAGGATTGGCAGGAAGAATTCGATTTTCGCGACTTTTCCCCGAACTGCTGCCCGAATTTCTCCAATTTGAATACGTTGATTTTGTGACGCTGTTAACATCCTATTATAACAGTGTATTCATTTTAGGCATTCCGCTTTTTTGTCTGGGAATTACGATTGGCTATGGCTTGGGTGCATTCATCATTAATATCCTAATTTGGTTCGGGTTTCTCATTTATACCGACATTACATATCGAAAAGTCCAAAAAATTTTGAAGTCCAAAAATCTTAAATTAAAGACATTGCACAGGAGATTTAAAAATAAGGAGTTTTATCAATTAGAAAAGCGGATTAATGAATTGAAAATCCCTTACAGGAAGCCCAATGAAATAGATATAGATCTAGATTACAGGCATGAGCGAAAAAAGGTGGCTTAATATCTCTAATTTGATTAAGTTTTAATAGATTCCTCGGAAAAATAAACGATTATCAAAAATCCGCCATCAAGCAGCTACTTTTTCTGAGCGTACATACTGGCCGCACACTCATTCTTACCCAGATCCATTATCTCTTGCTCTTCATCATCAGGTTCTAAAAGCCCGGCATTGACTTTGCGGATATCCGCATAAACTTCGGGCTGCCGGCGCATGTTGTGCTTTATAAACTGGATGAAATCCGGTTCTGAATCAATACCGTAAATATCCGCATTCTTGTTCTTGATACTACCAAGACGATCGACAAACATTTGGTCCCGGTTGGCTTCGCTCCACTGCATGTAATGACCCGGTAGGATAACAATATCATTATTTAATTGGGCAATTTTGGTTTTTAGTGTGTTATACAAAAGTTTTGACCATTCCTCAGCTTTTCCGCCCAGATCCGGTCGGCCGATGGATAAAATAAACAGGGTATCTCCGGTGACGAGATATTGACTATCAATCAGGTAAGAGGTGCTGCCGGGTGTATGTCCCGGCATATGGATGGCCTTAATTTCCGGTCCTCCTTTGGAGAACCGAAAAACCTCCTGATCTCCGACTAGATGATAAGTAAACGCAGCGTCTTTGAAATCATTTTCATTACCTATGATTTTCGCTCCCGTATCCAATGAAAGTTGTTTGCTGCCGGAGATATAATCCGCTTGGAGATGCGTCTCAAAGGTCTTGACAACTTTGCAACCATTTTCTTTGGCGAAATTTTGATAAAAGCCTGTGTTTCTGGAAGGATCAAACACCACCATCTCATCCTCATAAAGCAATCCATAGCTGCATGAAGCCTTACCCGGGCGGATAAACTGGTAAAGCTTATAGCCATCATCGGAGGCGACAAGCTTAGGCGCCAACATGTTTCCCCAGGTCTTTATTCCACCCTCCAAAATCTTTACATCCGACCAGCCATTATTCACAAGAATTTCAGCCACATACTTAGCCGAACCTTCTTTTGCGCAAACAATCCGGATTTTTTCATCTTTGGAAACCGGCACTTTGGCAACCGATTCTTCTTCTTTTTCAATAAATTCGACATAAGGAATATTGATCATCTTCGAAAGATGAGGCCCCTCAACTTTAAAGCGTCCAAATTCCTCATCATTGCGGACATCCAGCAATGTAAAATCGTGTCCTTCCCGGGTAATCCATTCAAACAGATCTTCTGCCTTGTAAGCTTCGATCTCCATAATTTACCTCCTTTTTATTTCTTTTTTGTTGATTACAACTCCGAAAATTTTTAATTTCTAAGAGCCAGTTTCAATTATTCGGTTACGATAATTTTCTCTCAACCAATAGCAAATTATCTTCCAACAGTTCCTCGCCTTTTCAGATCCTAATTGCACTTTTTTTGACTATAATGCACTGAATTAGGACATGCAACCGGAATTCCAATGCATTTCAAATGCAAAAACAACTTCAAAATGGATTTCTATAGCAATTCGAAAAGGAAATAATTGACAGCAATGTTGTATACAGTCTACAGTATCCATCCGAATCAAACTATTACAACTTTAAAGATATTCGAATTTCGAGTTTAATAAAATTCGTTAAAAAGGACGGTTAGAAATGTCAGATACCAAAACGCATCAAAGCGAGTTGGAAAGGCTTGCGGCCCTGGAAAAACAGGCTGAAATGGGCGGTGGTCAAAAAGCCATCGACCGGCATTACAAAAGAGGAAAGTTGACCGCTCGCGAAAGGCTGAACCTGTTATTCGATCCGGATAGTTTTGTCGAGGTAAATAAGTTGGCGGAAAGCCAATCCGTTGAATTCGGCATGGATAAAAAAAAGGTTCCCGGCGATGGTGTGGTTACCGGTTACGGAACGATTGATGGCAAACTCGTCTTTGCTTACGCTCAGGATGTTACCGTGCTCGGTGGATCGGTGGGAACAACACACGGCCAAAAAATTTGTCACATCATGGACGAGGCATTAAAAGTCAAAGCCCCGCTGGTTGCGCTGAACGATTCGGGCGGTGGAAGGCTGCACGAAGGCTTTTTTGCTTCCAAGGGCGTAGCAGGCATGTTTTATCGCAACACGGCTGCCTCGGGAGTGATTCCGCAGATAACCGGGATGATGGGCTCCAGCGCCGGTGTGGCGGTTTATTCGCCGGCATTAACGGATTTTATTGTCATGGTCAAAGGCCAAAGCCACATGGTGATTACCGGACCGGCTGTGATCAAAGCCGTAACCGGCGAAGACATTGACTTAGAAGAGCTCGGGGGAGCCAAAGTACACTTCGAAACGACCGGCACAGCTCATTTTGTAGCCAACAGCGAACAAGAGTGCATCGAAATCATCAAAAAACTGCTCAGCTACCTTCCTTCAAATAATGAGGAGCCCCCCCCGCTGCTAGACACCAATGATGATCCTGATCGAGCTGATGATTCCTTAGAGAAAATCGTACCGGCTGATTTTAAAAAGTCTTATGACATGCATAGCGTTATTTTGAGAGTTGTTGACAACGAGGATTTTTTTGAAGTCCTGCCCCGCTTTGCCCCGAATATCATCATTGGGTTTGCCCGCATGGCGGGTAGAACCGTCGGCATCGTGGCCAATCAACCGAGGATCAAGGCCGGCTGCCTCGATGTGGATGCATCCGATAAGGCCGCCCGTTTTATCCGATTTTGTGATTGTTTTAACATCCCTTTGATCAATTTTGTGGATGTGCCCGGATATTTTCCCGGAGTTGCCCAGGAACATGCCGGAATTATCCGGCACGGCGCCAAGATGCTTTATGCGTATTCGGAGGCAACCGTTCCGAAAATCACAATGGCTTTGCGCAAAGAGTATGGCGGTGCGGTGATGGGCATGTGCTGCGTGGGCATGGGTGTCGATTGGATGTTGGCCTGGCCTATTGCCCAACTGGTTGTTCTGGACACGACTGCAGCCGTGAACCTAATATTTCGCAAAGAAATTCAGGCCGCTGAAAATCCGGAAGAATTCAGGCAGCAAAGAATTCAAGAATATGATTATAAATATTCAAATCCGTTTCATGCATCATCCAATATGTTGGTTCACTCCGTCATCAAACCGCGGGATACGCGCCCGCAGTTGATCAAAGCATTGAGCATGCTAAAAAATAAGCAGCGGCCGGAACCGAAAAAACGACATGGGAATATACCATTGTGAAGTCGCAAATGCATTTTAAATTAACAGATAAAATTATGTGATGAATTATTGAAAATTCCAAATAACAAATCACAAATATCAAGTAAATCACAATGACCAAAATTCAAAATTACAAATAGGTTTCGGTCATTGGATATTGGGATTTGAGATTTATTTGGAATTTGGTGCTTGGAATTTGGTATTTAAAAAGAACGTTGACAGTTACAGAGTCGAGGTGAATTCTGACCATTTAAATGCAAGAAGATAATTAGAAAGGATCGGTACTATGGATTTCGAACTGACCAAAGAACAAAAAGATATTCAAAAAGCTGCGCGTGAATTTGCTCTTGGAGAATTTCGCGAGGTGGCTCGGGAATATGATCTCAACGAAATCTTTCCGGCAGAAATCGTTAAAAAAGCCCGTGAGCTCGATCTCATCGGTCTTTTCATCCCTGAGCAATATGGCGGTCCGGGATTTGGCTACCTTGAGCAGGCCTTGGTGCTGGAAGAATTCTGGAAAATTGATCCGGGAATCGCTCAAGAGCTCTGCTCGATTACATTTGGGGCCGAAGAATTATTGCTTTTCGGGACCGAAGAACAGAAAAAGAAATGGCTTCCGCCGCTGTTTTCCGGAAATGCTGTTATGGGCTTTGCCATCACCGAACCGGATGCTGGCAGTGATACGGCATCTGCAGCCACCACAGCGGTTTTAGACGGTGACGAATATGTGATCAATGGATCCAAGGTAATGATTGGAAACGGTACCGTCGGAACCTTTTTATTGATTTTCTGCCAGACGAATCCGGATGTAAAAAGTAAAACAGGTCGCCACAGCATTATTATCGTGGAAACTGATCGCGAAGGCTACAAGGCCGATCCCATGCACGGCAAAATGGGGCTGCGTGCCTCGGACACCGCCGCGGTATACTTAAATAACGTTCGGGTCCCGAGAGAAAATCTGGTCGGCGCCGAAGGAAACGGATTTATCCAGTTGATGAAATTCTTTGACCACTCCCGGGCCTATGTTGCCGCCCACGGTGTTGGCTTAGCCCAGGGAGCTTTGGATATGGCGGTCAAACACGTAAAGGGAAGAAAACAGTTTGGTCGTCCCATTGGTGCGTTTCAGGCTACTCAGTTTAAAATTGCCGAAATGGCAGCAAAAATTGAAGTCGCCCGCAACACCGTATACAAATCCGCCTGGCTGCTGGATCAAGGCAAACCGGAGACCAAACTAACCGCGATTGCCAAAATGTTCGCCTGCGAAGTTGCCGTTGAAGTCGTCGATGAAGCGTTACAGCTCCATGGCGGATACGGGTATTTTGATGATTATGATATCGAAAGATTTTATCGAGCAGCCAAAGTGCTAGAAATATATGAGGGAACCAAAGAAGTAGAAAAGATTGTAATATCCAGAGAAGTACTGGGAAAGCTATAAGGGGAACAGAAGTTACTTGGTCCGCGTTGCGCAATGTATTTCACAGCCTATTGTTTTATTCTGCACCGTTTTGAATAATTTCAAAAGTTGGGGAGTCAGTGTGTTGAACCAAAATCAAAAATGCAACGTTTATCCAATAAAAAATAATTTTTACAACGTATGCCCAGTCTGAATGCAGAAATGCAAACTATTTACGCATTAATAAAAAAATCGACTTCCATATCCCGAGTATGCACAAAAAGCTTGACAAGATATTTTTTGACTGTTAGGTTTCGTTAAAATTTTAAGTTTATACTACGATCATGAATAACTTTTTAGCCATTAACAACCTTATTAGCCTTATTCTTGTACTCGTCGTCGGGATAATTCTCGGCTGCGAGGAAAGGGGTTGATAATGGCATAGCGTTATTACATAGCCAAAAAATAAAAAAACCGTTATCAGCCCCAAGCGCTGATAACGGTTTTTTTTTGGATCAGTGATTTGATTTCCAATCAAATTGCGACATATAGGGAGGCAAAAAAGTGTATCGAAGAAACAACCATGCAACGATGAAATCTCGCACAGTGCAAAAAACAAAAACGTTGACCGGGGCTCAAGTCTTGATGGAGGTGCTCAAGGATGAAGGCGTCGATACCATCTTCGGATTTCCCGGGGGAGCCGTCATAGACATTTATGACGAGCTTGCACAAACCGATATCCGGCATGTATTGGTCCGGCATGAACAAGGTGCTGTTCACGCTGCCGATGGATATGCACGGGCCGGCGGCAAAGTCGGTGTCTGCCTGGTGACGTCCGGTCCCGGTGCAACCAACACGGTCACCGGAATTGCATCCGCATACATGGACTCCATACCGATGGTTGTTCTCACCGGTCAGGTGCCCACCCATCTTATCGGAAATGACGCCTTTCAAGAAGTAGACATCGTCGGTATTACCCGTCCCTGCACGAAGCACAACTACCTGGTGCAATCCACCGAAGATCTTCCCCGTATTATTAAAGAGGCGTTTTACTTGGCACAATCCGGCCGCCCCGGCCCGGTTCTGATAGATCTTCCCAAAGATGTCGTCAACGGCAAGCTAGATTATGTTCCGCAAAAAGAAGTTAATCTAAAATCATATAATCCGACCTATCATCCAAATAAGAAGCAATTGCGAAAAGTGGTGGAACTCATCGAGCATGCTGAAAAACCGATGATATTTGCCGGGGGCGGAATTATACTCTCAAAGGCGTCTGAGGAACTGACGGAACTTGCGCGCAAAACCCAGATACCGGTTACAACATCGTTGATGGGGTTGGGTGCCTTTCCTGGAACCGATCCTTTGTGGCTAGGCATGATCGGAATGCACGGTACCTACCGCGCAAACATGAGCACGGGCGCATGTGATCTTATGATAGCCATAGGTGTGCGATTCGATGATCGCGTTACAGGCAAAACCGAAGCGTTTGCTTCTCAGGCCAATATCGTGCATATTGATATCGATCCCACATCGATTCGCAAAAATATTCCGGTAACCATACCTATCGTCGGAGATTGTAAAACGAGTCTGAATCACCTCAATCCGCTCATTGACCAACTTGATTTGGGAGATATCCACACCAAGCGGAAAAAGTGGCTGGATCAAATTGAACAATGGAAAAGCACAAAACCGTTGGCGTATAAACAGGAAGATGTCATTAAGCCGCAGTATGTGGTTGAAAAGCTATATGAAGTAACGAAGGGTAATGCCATTGTAACCACTGAGGTTGGTCAAAACCAGATGTGGGCGGCCCAATACTACCATTTTAAAAGCCCCAACCATTTCATCACTTCCGGAGGGCTGGGATGTATGGGATTTGGTCTTCCGGCAGCCATCGGTGCTCAGGTCGCCTGCCCGGATAAACTTGTGGTGGATATTGCCGGAGACGGCAGTATTCAAATGAATATTCAGGAGATGGCCACCGCCGTTCAATGTTGTCTACCGGTGAAAGTCGTCATTTTAAACAACCGCTATTTGGGTATGGTCAGACAATGGCAGGAATTGTTTTACGAAAAAAGATATGCCTGTACGGGCATGGATCATGCGCCCGATTTTGTCAAACTTGCAGAGGCTTTTGGTGCGGTTGGTTTAAGGGCCTCAAAGCCCGAAGAGGTGGAATCCGTGCTTAAAGAAGGCTTATCCATACAGCAACCGGTGATCATGGATTTTCAGGTCGACCAGGAAGAAAGTGTATATCCCATGGTCCCTGCAGGGGCTCCGATTACAGAAATGCTGTTGGTGTAGTTTATAGAGGTTGCACGGAAAAAAGACATGCAAGAAGAAAAACACATCATGACCATGCTGGTTGACAATGAACCCGGTGTTCTTTCAAGGGTCGTGGGCTTGTTCAGTGGAAAAGGCTTCAACATCGAAAGCCTTTGTGTAGCGCCCACCATGGATCTCAAAGTTTCCAGAATTACCATCGTTACCAAGGCTGATCCACCGGTCATTGAGCAAATCGAAAAGCAGCTCAGAAAGCTGATCAATGTTATCAAACTGCGCGACATGACGGGTCCCAAAGCGGTCAAACGCGAGATGGCGTTGATCTGCGTCAGGGCCAAACCCGAGCTGCGCGCGGAAATATTGCGCATCGTCGATATTTTTCGATGCAAGGTTGTTGATGTGGGTTTAGAACACTACATTATCGAAGTTACCGGCGATGAAGGCAAATTAACGGCTCTGTTGAATCTATTAAAGCCGATGGGTATTAAAAAAATCGCAAGAAGTGGGGCGTTGGCTTTATACCGGGAACCCAAGTAGTATTAATTTTTCTATGGAGGATTAAAATGGCACAATTTGATTTTGGCGGGGTGATGGAAGAAGTAATTACCTGCGATGAGTTTTCTCTGCAAAAGGCCAGAGAACTTCTTCAGGATGAAACCGTGGCGGTCCTGGGATATGGCGTTCAAGGACCGGGACAGGCACTGAATATGAGGGATAACGGCATCCGAGTTATCGTGGGGCAACGTGAAGGCGGAACATCCTGGGAACGTGCCGTGGCAGACGGCTTTGTACCGGGAGAAACCCTATTTCCCCTTGAAGAAGCGGCAAAAAGGGGAACCGTCATTCAATATCTGCTCTCCGATGCCGGCCAGGTGGCGACATGGCCGACCATAAAAAAGTATCTGGATGACGGCAACACGCTTTATTTTTCGCACGGATTTTCCATTGTGTATAAGGATCAAACCGGCATTGTGCCGCCAAAAAATGTGGATGTCGTTTTGGTCGCTCCGAAAGGTTCGGGCCGCACGGTTCGAACTAATTTTCTGGACGGCAGCGGAATAAACTCCAGTTTTGCCATATTTCAGGATTATACGGGTCGGGCCAAAGAAAAAACCCTTGCGCTCGGCATTGCGATTGGATCCGGCTACCTGTTTCCGACAACTTTTGAAAAGGAAGTATACAGCGATCTTACCGGCGAGCGTGGTGTTTTAATGGGATGTCTGGCAGGCGTAATGGAAGCTCAGTATAATATCTTGCGCACACACGGTCACAGCCCGAGCGAAGCCTTCAACGAAACCGTGGAGGAACTGACACAAAGCCTCATCCGGTTGGTCGCAGAAAACGGCATGGACTGGATGTTTTCCAATTGTTCCACAACAGCTCAGAGAGGGGCTTTGGATTGGGCCCCTAGATTCCGCAATGCCGTGGCGCCTGTTTTTGACGAACTCTACCAAAAAGTAATTGCCGGGGAGGAAACCAAGAGAGTGCTGGAAGCCAACAGTGCTCCGGATTATCGTGAAAAATTGCAAAAAGAGCTTGATGTCATAAAAAATTCCGAAATGTGGAAAGCCGGTGCTGCGGTACGATCGCTTCGACCGGAGAATAGACGCTAAATAGCATAGCGCATAGAGCAAAGAGATTAAAGATGCTTTTCTTAATTGTTTTATGATTTCTCGATACCCTTTGCGCTTTGTATCTAGCATTTGGAGAACAGCATGGAACCTGTACTATTATATGATACGACGTTAAGAGACGGCACCCAGGGAGAAAATATTAATTTTTCTGCTGACGAAAAAGTCAAAATCGCATTGAGATTGGCTGATATCGGCGTACATTACATCGAGGGGGGTTGGCCGGGGTCAAATCCCAAGGACATGCAGTTTTTTGATCTGGCCCAAAATGCGGAGTTTAAGCAAGCCCGGCTGGTTGCCTTTGGCTCAACGCGCAAACCGGGAATACAACCCGACAAAGACGATAATTTACAAGCGCTTCTGGATAGCGGCACCTCAACCGTGACGATTTTTGGCAAAAGTTGGGATTTGCATGTCGAAAAGATTATGAGAAATACTCTGGATGAAAATCTTGTCATGATTCACGATTCCGTTAAATTTTTAAAATGGAACGGAAGAGAAGTTATCTACGATGCGGAGCATTTTTTCGACGGGTATACGAACAATCGCGAGTATGCTCTGAAAACTCTGTCTGCCGCGATAGAAGCCGGTGCCGATTTCATCGTATTGTGCGACACAAATGGCGGTACCCTGCCCTTTGATCTCGAAGCTATCATCAAAGATGTCCAAAATTATATAGCGCAAAAGGGCGTTGACCGTTTAGAAGGTGGTCCGGTTAAGCTAGGTATTCATACCCACAACGATTGTGGAATGGCGGTCGCAAATTCGATCACCGCCGTGCGTGCAGGTGCGGTTATGGTCCATGGAACCATTAACGGGTACGGTGAGCGTTGCGGCAATGCGGATTTGACATCTATTATTCCGATTCTGTGCTTAAAAATGAAACAGCCCAGCGTTTCCCAAGACAATCTGAAGAAACTCAAAAGCCTTTCCAGATATGTCAGTGAAACCGCAAATCTGGTGCCATTAAACAATAGACCATTTGTGGGCAGAAGTGCGTTTGCCCATAAAGGTGGAATCCATGTCAGTGCCATCATGAAAATACCACGAGCCTATGAACACATTAATCCGGTCCAGGTTGGTAATGAAAGGCGTGTTCTGGTTTCCGATCTTTCCGGCAAAAGCAATGTGGAGTATAAAGCCAAAGAACTCGGGATCGAACTTGGCAACAATGGTTATGACAGTAAAAAGATTGTTTCGGAGATAAAACAACTGGAGCAGGAAGGCTATCAGTTTGATGCGGCCGATGGGTCGTTTAAGATTCTGATCGAAAAATTTACGGACCAATTTCAACCGCTTTTCGAGTTGGAATCCTTCAGAGTAACCATTGAAAAAGACAAAGATCAACCCTGTTCTGCCCACGCAACGGTTAAAATATCTGTGGGAGGTAAACAAGAAATTACCGCAGCAGAGGGCTACGGACCGGTAAGTGCTCTAGACAATGCGTTGCGAAAAGCCCTGGATAGGTTTTACCCGGATCTGGATACCATGCGATTGGTTGATTTTAAAGTTCGCGTGATCGACGGAACTCGTGGAACTGCCGCCCGGGTAAGGGTTCTGATCGAATCTCGAGACCGGGAACGAATCTGGAGCACCATCGGGGTTTCAGAAGATATCATCGAGGCCAGCTGGCAAGCCCTGGCGGATAGTTTCCAATATAAATTGGCTAAGGAAGAAAAGATAAGAAGCAGCAATTAACGAAAGGATCTTATGGTGCAAAGGAAAGAAGGTACAAATGCCGCAGGAAAACCGGCAACCCGGTTCCTGCGGCCTATGCTCCCCTGTGATTGGTCGCATCGTTAACTATCAGGCTGGATAATTGATTTGAACATTTCTTAAAACATGGGAGTATAATAATGACTGAACAAGTAATCATATTTGATACAACATTAAGAGACGGCGAACAATCCCCCGGTGCCAGCATGAATGTGGCCGAAAAAATGCGTTTGGCTATTCAGCTTGAAAAACTGGGAGTCGATGTACTGGAGGCAGGTTTTCCGGCCGCTTCCGATGGAGATCATGAAGCAGTTTCACAAATAGCCGGCAAGCTTAAGCGAACCGAAGTGGCAGGATTGGCCCGGACGTCCAAAGGCGATATTGATCGAGCTTGGGACGCCATCCATCATGCGGCCAAACCGAGGATTCATACCTTTATCGCCACATCCGATATCCACATGGATTACAAACTGAAAATGTCCAGGGACGAAGTGGTTAAATCCACAGTCGATGCCGTTAAATATGCTAAATCGTTTACCGACAATGTTGAGTTTTCGGCGGAGGATGGATCCCGAAGCGATCGGGATTTTCTGTGCAAAGTGTTTGAAGCGGCCATTGATGCCGGTGCCACAACGGTTAACCTGCCCGACACCGTCGGCTATGCGATTCCGGAGGAATTCTCCGACTTGGTGAAATATGTTAAAAGCCACACCCCCAATATTCACAAGGCAATATTTAGTGTACACTGTCACAATGATTTGGGATTGGCCACCGCCAATACGCTTTCTGCCATAAACGCCGGTGCCCGACAGGCCGAAGTTACCATCAACGGCATTGGCGAACGAGCCGGCAACACTTCCCTGGAAGAGGTGGTGATGGCCCTGCACACACGGTCCAATTTTCTTTCTGTATCCACCGGCATCAACACTCAATACATCTATCCGACCAGCCGTCTGGTCAGCATGATCACCGGCATTATCGTGCAGCCGAATAAAGCTGTTGTGGGGGCCAATGCCTTTGCCCACGAAGCAGGGATTCATCAGGACGGCATGCTTAAAAATCCCATGACCTATGAGATCATGGAACCCGAGACCATCGGCCTGAGCGCAAACAAGCTGGTTCTCGGCAAACACTCCGGTCGACATGCGCTTCACTCCCATTTAAATACGTTGGGATATGATCTGTCGGATGAAGAACTCAATATTGTGTTTGCAAAATTTAAAGAGCTAGCGGACAAGAAAAAGAATATTTTGGACGAAGACCTGGAAGCGATTGTAACGGAAAAGATTTTGCGCACCGCCGATATATTCTCTCTGGAATATTTGCACGTTATCGCAGGAAACACGGTTCTTCCCATGGCCAGCGTCAAACTCACCATCAATGGCAGGTCAGTCCAGGGAGCCGGCTATGGCAATGGCCCGATCGACGCTACCTACAATACGATAGCCAAGCTTACCGGAGCCGGTTCGGAACTTTTAAGATTTTCCGTGGGGGCACTAACCAGCGGCACGGATGCTCAAGGTGAGGTAACGGTGCGCCTGCGGGAAAACGGCCTGGTTGCATTAGGCAAAGGCTCTGACCCGGACATCATCACCGCCAGTGCCAAAGCATATATTAACGGTCTCAACAGGCTGGAATATTTGAAGGCACACCCCGTCAAAGAGGCAGCGGTATTGTAACAATCCAATTGCGGATTTGGGATTTTGGATTGCGGATTCTGATTTAATCAATTAAATTCAAATCTATAAACTTTTAGATACAAATCATTGACCACCCTGTCAAAACTGCAGGGTGGTCAAAGACTTATTGCAGATTATTTTTATTTTTCCAGTTTTGAAAATTTTGCGCCTTTCAATGAGAGGTCAAAAAGCAACCCCTTGACGTCGAATACTACCGCTTGGCTAGGTTCTTTAGCGGTGATGTTGCTTAAAGTACCTCCACCACCGGCTTTAATTATGGCAATATTTGTATCGAGACCGGCCTCCCAGTTTTTGCTGGCGCGAAATTGTTCCAGGGCCTCGGTTGTCATAAAGGCGTTCCAGAGTCCAATCCACTTTGGTATCGATTTTCTCTGCGGTATCCGCTATGGCCGTATTCAAGAAACAGATCAAGAGTAACATCGTTATGCCTGCAATTAGACATACCGGACGGCTTCTTTTAGCTAATTTTAAAAAATTTCACTTTATATTAGGACCGTATTTGATTATATTCCCAAGTGTTGGATAAATTTCCAGCGACTAAGGCGCCGCCTCTCTGTGCTACTTCCTTAGCTATCTCTAACGATTTGATGTTAAGTTCTTCGAGCTGGTCATCTTTTCCAATTGATTTTAGCTTTGACCGATGGCCATAATAGGTGCAGGCTAAAATCACATCAGATCCGGCCCTCAAAAATTCCTCATGAAGCTCCTTCACCGCATTTGGATGCTCTAATACGACTTCGGGCACAAATGGACCTGCTTTTATATATCCACGTCTTTCTAGCTCGAAAATATAACCCTCAGCGACAAAGATGACATCTTTTTCCAGTCGTTCCAAAAGCGATATATTATTTTTTTCCATGCAGGCACCTGAAATTTGATTAAGTTTAAAGAGAAAGGTTTTTTAGGAATTGATAAGTACAGAGTTGTTGGAGATAGTACAGGTTTCGCTAAAAACAGGGAAACCACAATATCTGGTATAGGGAGCATATTAAGAAAGACCCTGAAACTTACCAGATGATATTGTTGAGAAGCTCAGGGCCTTCGAATGTTGTGCTTAGGATAATTATCCTTGAATGGAGTGGTTCAAGCGCTATCTTAACGTGGCCATAGCGAGCGCAAAGCCTATTCGTCTCCCCCCGCGTGAGTTGGCGTTCATAAATGAGACAGGACGACAAAACCTTCTCAGAACCGGCTTGCAAACTCATAAAACAACTCAATCCACTCTGCCGCAGGAATCCCATAGTCGGTGCCGTGGCGCACGATGACAATATTCTTGTGAGCTGATACATAGATGAATTGTCCCTTGTCTCCCCAAGCCGCAAAATCGTGGTCGTCTCCTTCGCGAGCCATTCCCCACCACATATATTTGTAATATAGTTTCCCAGGCATTGACGCAAACCATTCGGGATAGTAAATCTCATAATCCTTAGGAAGGTGTGGTTGAATCGATTCATCAACCCACGAGCTGGAAATCACCTGCTTCCCCTGCCAGATGCCTCTGTTCAGATATAATACTCCGAATTTCGCGAAATCTATCGCGCGGGCATTAACACCTGTTTCCATCTTCTCAAAGTCGCTGGCCTGACTGTCAATAGACCAGGAACCGCCAAACTCCATGCCTAGCGGATCCCAGATTTTTTTTTGTAAATAGCCGGTTACCGACATACCCGTCGTGCGTTCCAAGATCATCCCAAGCAACTGCGGGTGGTATTTATTGTACTGGAAGTACAGTCTTGGTGGGTCTACAATCCGCGTGTTTTCGAGAGCGATTTTGCGTTGATCTGGAAAATACGTGGTCAATGGATCGTCTCCATTCAAAATCCAGGGTCGAAACTCCTTATACTCCAAACCAGAGGCCATCAATAGCAGATCGCGGATAGTAATGTCACTAAAGCGTGAATCGCGGCCAAAGAGTTCGGGAAGATAGGTTGTGATCGGGTCATCAACACTACGGATATAGCCCTCTTGGATGGCTAATCCGATCAATGCGGAGGTGAAAGATTTGGCAACCGAAAATGACGTGACAATTGAATCTCGCCGCGTATTATTGAAATATTTTTCGTACAAGATGGTTTCGTCTTGGATCACAATAAAGGCCTGAGTGTCGTTCTCTTCCAGAAAACTATACCAATCGTCTGCGCCAGACAATTGTCTGAATAGTGCTTTTACCCGCGGGTCAGGCGATACCTCGAAGTGATAAGCCGTCGGGGAAGCGTGGAGTGGATGCTCTGGGAATTTTTGCCAATCGAATGCATCAGATTCCTGCCAGACCAAGACTCGGTAAACATACTCAGGGGGATACACTAGCAACGCAGCGATAAGAGCCAGCGCCACCACACCGAGCACAAAGACTGCTATTATTCGAAGCGCTTTTGTCAAGTTCACGTCCATTATGCCAATGGTTATGATTCAATGATACTTGCAGTATGGTTTAATCTCGTCATTTTTAACAATACAGAATGGTATTCTTAAATTTCAAACCGGTACTCTTGACATGGATGATTTGTTGGCGATAAATTGTTATCGTTCTTTTGGAAAGTGTTCGGGTAATCCTGCTTTGCGAATAGCTTCAAGCAGATTTTCTAAATCAGTTTTCCGTTTAAATGGAGTCGATATTGCCAAATATTCAATCGAATAATTGGGGTCTATCCTTAGAATCTCCGAGACAGTTTCATGTGCTTTTTCGTATTGTTCAAGTGAACTATAACAAGCGGTCATGACAACATATGATGATAAATAATCAGGGCTTTTAATGATAGCTTTTTTACATGCTTCTATTGCCTCCAAATATTGACCATTCATGTAATAAGCCCCACCTGACGTAAAATAGTAGTGAGGAGGTGGAATCGGGTTGTGATGAGCCGCCCTTTTGATCAATTCGAGGACTTTTTCGGGCTTCCCTGAGAACATTAATATATTTGCTAAAGCCGCATGGGCGGTAGCGATGCGTTACCGAATATATTATTTCGGCGTTGCAGTAGTGCCCGCCTGACGCAAGGTGCGAGCGAACGCCCTGATGTCCTCAATCAGCAACGCTGGCTGCTCCAACGCTGCAAAGTGGCCGCCGCGCGGCATCTCGGTCCAGCGTGCGATGTTGTAGATGCGCTCTGCGTAGGATCGGGGCGGCCAAGAGAGGAGTTCGGCTGGAAACAGGGCCGCGGCTGTCGGGACCTCGACGCGGTGGCCGTCCGGCGACAGCAGGCGGCCGCCTTCCTCGCGCCGTCCATAGTAGATCCACGACGCGGTGTTGAAGGTCCTGGTGACCAGATAGACCATGATGTTTGTCAACAACAGGTCCTTGGTGTGCACGCTCTCGATGTTGTCGCCATCGGTGTCCGACCACGAGTTGAATTTCTCGATGATCCAGGCAGTGACGCCAACGGGGCTGTCCATCATCGCGTAGCTCAAGGTCTGCGGCTTGGTCGCCTGCTGGATCCGGTAGCCGCTCTCCATAAGTTGTTCGCGCTCGAATTCTGCGGCCCAGGCCTCTTCCTCCGGACCCTGCGGACCATCGGGATGGCGCATCATCATGATGTTGATGTGGATAGCCCGGCAGACTAGTGCGTGCTCAAACCCGAGCCAGGTCGAAATGGCGCCGCCCCAGTCGCCGCCTTGGGCCAGATAGCCGTCGTATCCCAGCACCTCGGTCATCAAGGTGTTGAACAGACTGGCCACCTTGCGTGGTCCGATTGGGCGCGGCGGGCGGCCCGAGAATCCAAACCCGGGCAATGACGGTGCGATGACATCGAAAGCATCTTCCGCGCTGCCTCCAAAGCGTTCCGGATGCGCCAGCGGTTCGATGATGTCGAGGAATTCGACGATCGAACCGGGCCAGCCATGGCTGATGATCAACGGCAGGGGCGCAGGCCCGCTGCCCTTCTCGTGAATGACGTGCAGGTCG